>R26__coassemble_286_pt1 | contig 33500 bp, 29 predicted proteins | sample R26__metabat2_low_PE_020 | metagenome-assembled genome bin R26
ATTTCCTTATAAGTCGGCTTGAACACCTTGTGACAAAGGGGGCAGATATACGAGACTTTCTTGTGGTAGTATCTCGTGATCAGGATTGCCTGAGGGATAGCCAGCACCATCTGGATCACGAAGAGCCACCACCAGCCCATGGTTATCCAGAGCGCGATCGCCGTCCACTGGAAAAGCGTGTTCGGGATTCCCAGCAATATGATATTCATCCGGATCTTCTTCAGGCGGTCTTTGCCTGACATCAGATATGCCGCATCTCCGATCGAATCGACCGAGACCTCAGATACCTGCGCCAGAGCACTTTTAAGTTCGCCAAGCTTATTAAGCTTCTCCTGTTTCTCCGAGATGTCGCTCTTAAGTTCTTCTTCCTGCTGTGCCAGGAGAAGCGATATCACCGCTGACGGGTCTTCGTCCGAGAGGATCTGGGAGATCGCATCGATCGGAAGTCCCAGATCTCTCAGGAAGCAGATTATCTTCATCTTGTGAAGGTCGTCGTCAGTATAGAGTCTCCTTCCGCCGTCGGTCAGTTCTGACGGTTCCAGTATCCCTCTTGTATCGTAATACTGGACCGTTCTGACTGTAACGCCGCAAAGCTTGGCTATCTCACCCGTTGTGTACTTGGACACCTTCTCCTACCTCTTTATCTCTCTTATATAAGAATACATACATGATCACAAATGTCACTATGCACACTATGACAAGGTAAGCCTCAACCACGGGCATGCTTATGATGCCTTTCTGGTAAAGCGCCGCAGGGGCATCGAGAAGCGCGTGCAGGGCGATCGCGAGGAAATACATCCAGATCTTACCCTTCTTTACGGCATAGAACACAAGGATCGACAGTGCGATGTGGAACATCACGGCGAAAACCCTCTCGAGAACGGGCAGGCCTACATCGGCAATACCGAAAGCTGCCATCTGTTCGGGAAGGCTCTCGATCGGCGATGTGTCCTGTCCGACCGCCTTCAACTGATCAAGGAGAGCCGGGAACTGTCCGGCATTGATAATGCCGGCATAGATAAAGTTGTTGATTCCGGTTGCCGCGAGTATGTACATCGCTTCAAATCCGCCGTGACCTATGCCGTAGGAGATGGCTGTCTCACGGTTGGTCCTCTTCTTAAGGACGAGCTTATATGCCAGGAATCTTCCAGTCTCTTCGAATATTCCCGCCATCAGTGCTCCGTAGAGCATATAAGCGACCACATTATCCGTGAGTCCGGGGAACACCATGAAAACGATACTGTGTACGGTCGATTCCAGGACCAGGGCAAAGATCAGGAAGGTCATAGCACCGGTAAGAACGCTGGTGAACTTCTCATGGCGTGTCTTCAGCCACCATATGCAGAGTACTGTGGGGAGTATGAGTCCGGCTGCTACCATCAGCCCGAACGCGATAAATGCTGTTGTACCTACCATGTCAGGCCTCCTCCTTTGCCACTTCAGTGCACCATTCCTTCTTTCCGCAATCCGGGCAGGTGAGCTTACGCTTTGTCAGAGTATGTGCCGCCCAGAGAGCTTCGCTGAACTTGGGGGTGAACACCCTGTTGCAGTGCGGGCACATATAAGCTACATGACCGAAATAATATTTGGAAAGCCAGACCGAATACGGTATCGCCAGCAGGATGTATGCTGCGAGCGGCCACCAGATATTTAATGCTGCTAATAGGATTATACCCGTTATCTCGAGTATTCCGACAGGTATTGCCGTCATGAGCATCGTCATCCTGATCTTATGGAGTTTGTCCCTGTTGCTTGATGTAATGGTTAACATTTTCCGTTACCTCCCTTATCGTTATGCCCCGAATATAGCTCATTACGCAGCGTAACAAGCAATACATAACGCAGGGGGATTTTTGGAAAAATTCAGATATTACCCTCTTTGAACAGCCTCATCATCTCATTTGTCAGGGAGAACTGTCCGGGCTGCAGCTCGATCTCAGAGCGGGACCTCCACTCGGCGACCTTGAGCTCACCCTCGTCCATCTTAATGGTATCGTCGCCCTGAACATCGCAGTAGAATCCTGCCAGGATGTCGCCTGCGATACCCCAGGGCTGAGATTTGTAATAGCGGATATTTGTAACATTAAGTCCGGTCTCTTCCATCACTTCGCGGGCTACGGTCTGCTCCAGTGTCTCGCCGATCTCGGTGAATCCTGCCACGAGGGCAAAGTGGTTATAGCCGGTACGGTATTTGGTGACCAGGAGCCTGTCGCCGTTGGTGACGCCTACGATGACTGCAGGGGCGATCTTCGGGTAGATAATATTACCGCATTCGCAGCGAAGTGCACGTTCCTTATCGTCCGGACGCGTCGGGCAGCCGCATCTTCCGCAGAATCTGTTGTCTCTGTACCATCCTGCAAGGTGGGCGGCGGTATAAGCAGCGAAAGCGGTATATCCCTCGGTGAGTTCCATATCCCGGAGCTTCCTCAGGCTGACATATTCGCATCCGGCCGGAGCTTCCGTCTTACCGGGCGCCAGGAAGTAATCCTTGTCTTCGTCTATGGAGAACAGGTAGATGAGACCGTCTTCTTTTATGTCCGTAAGGTCTTTTACGCAGGGGAAGGCCCCGCCCTTGACGAGGACGTCGTTCCCGCTGAAAGAGAGAACGAAGCTGCCGGAAGACGACTTTCGGGACGGATCGTATTGGTTATGCAGAATATGCGGGTAGATGTCCTGTATCATGTGCGTACCCTCCAGTGTCTTGGACTGAACTTACGGACCAGCTTTGTCGCGAGGAAGATGTAAAGTGCGTTAAGTGCGATCAGTGCCGGTACGAGCACCCAGGCAGGGGCCGGGATCCAGCATACGGCAATGGTGACTGCCTCCGAGACGCCCTCCATCACCGTATATACATGATTCTTCACCTTGATATTCTCAGTATACGGCTGAAGCAGGTAGTAGAGAGTCAGAAGGTGAGTGGAGCACAGCGCGCTCATGAGGGCAAACGCTATCGGGACAAGAAGGTACTGACCGGGGTATCTCTGCCCCCCGAACATAAATATAACAATGTTAAAGACAAGCCCCAGAACGATCGCCGGTGCCAGGTTCAGCCTGACAGCTTCAGCGATGCGCACCCTGAAGAGCTTTACGATCTGATCGGGTGCCTTATAGAAGCTGAAGGACATCAGGCATCTGTCACAGTTGATGAACATGGTCTGCGTCAGTTTGGTCGTGCCGTTGAACAGGGCGATCAGGCAGAAGAATGCCATGAGATTGGTATCGAGCGCATTCATGAAGAAGGTCTGGAATTCCGCATCTCCCGTGACGAGAGGTCTGAGGCTGTCCTGGTAACCTTGTAGCGTGAGGAAGTTGATGATGTTGTTCTTAAGACATTCGGAGGCTGCCTGCTGACCAAAGTCCTGGCCGTATTCGATGTGAAGATCGATGCAGATCAGGGCGAAGATGACCGCGATCACTATCGAGATGACCACCGGCCTTACGCCTATGACGGACCTGTATCTTCTGGAGAACACCTGATTCAGGAAGGCAAAACCCTTCTTGTTGCTGGTGACATTGGTATCTATGGCCTTGACCTTATTGACCTTCTTGAGCCTCTTGGTCCTGTCGGGAGACTTATAAGAGCTCTTCTCGACATCATATGTGTCCTTGGCAAGAGCAAGCAGCTGCTTATGGGCATAAGGATCAAAACCTCTGATCACGAAGATGCCGACCGCTGCGAGTAAGGTTATCGCTGCAGCGATGGCGGGCAGGACGTATGGCGGCGGGGTGTAAGCGTTGAACGCCATGACCAGTACAGCCGTGATGACAGTAAAGCCGATAAAGACCTTGAAGAATATCCCGACCAGTTCGCTCTTGCCGGATGCTATCTTAAGGCCGAACCTGCGCTTCATGTTTATGATGCCGAGCTTTATGCCTGTACCTGCAAGCTTTATGAGCACCGCGAGGAGCGGAGTGAAGAACCACATAGGGAACGGCATGCCGGATATGATGCCGAAGAAGAGGTTAACTCCGGAGTAGCCGATGAACAGTGCTGCAAGATCGAGAATGAAGAACGATATGTTGATCCTTCTCGCATCCATCCTGAGCATGAATACGGCATATTCCTTCTCGGGCGAATATGAGAACAGATTCGTGTTTATCAGCAATCCTGCAAAAGCATAGGCCAGGAAGAGCCACATGAAAGTCATGCCCTGGAACTGTCCGGGGGTCAGTCCTCCGATCTCGTCTGGATTGTTATCGGCAAGAGTTCTCATTATGAAGCTGAACGCATATATGCCTGACAGACCCAGGACCTTCATGAAGAACAGCATGAAGAATTCGGAGATGAACTTCCAGATGGCATAAATGAACTTGAAGAACCCTATCGAATACAGGTCGTCAGGCAGGAGCCTTCCGATCAGCGGCAGGAGCTTAAGCTTATATATGAACCCGTTATAACCGACTATGTAGCGAAGCCGGTACATAGAGCTTATTGTCTTGAACCAGCTTTTGATCATTCTTCTGATTCCTTAAGAGCGTTCAGGATCTTATCCTTCATTGCACTGTCATCGAGATTGTTGATGTCTATCTTCTCAAGCTTGCCGTGATTAAGGAGCACGATCTCATCGCAGAGGTCTACCGCCACATCAAGAAGGTGTGTGGAGAAGATGGTGATGCGGCCTTCCTTCTGCTGGCGGAAGACATTCTTCATCTCCTCGGCCACAACGACGTCCAGAGTCGTCAGAGGCTCGTCGAGCAGCATGAGCGGCGGACGGGCAATGATGTTGAGGAGCATCTGCATCTTGTTCTTGGTGCCGTGGGAGTAGTCTCTGAGGAGACGGTCACGGTCATCTTCCGCGATCTTCATGTAGTCGAAATACTCGTCCAGCGGCTTAACATCCGTAAGCTCTCCATGGACTTCAATAAAGAACTTCAGGAACTCTCTTCCGGTCATGAACTCCGGAACCACCGGAGCAGACACGACGTACCCGATGTCTTCGGGACTCAGGTCCTTACGCTTGCCGTCCACATCAAAATAGAACTCTCCCGAGTTGTACTCGATGTCGCGGTTGATGCAGTTGAACAGGGTCGTCTTGCCGGATCCGTTCCTGCCGAGAAGGCCGTAGATCTTGCCCTCTTCGAAAGTAAAGTCGATCCCCTTGAGGACCTCCTTCGAGCCGTAGCTCTTCACGAGATTATTGATCGTAAATTTCATATTCCTACCTCACCGCAAGTATTATACATATAAAATCCCTGCGTGACTGAGGAATATGTAAGATTATCCTTCGGTCTTAGGTTTGTGACCGATAAGCCCCATCTCTTTTGACAGGATCAGGAAGCAGGCTGTCAGTGCAATAAGATTGAGAGCGGCTGAAGCCCAGACAGGCAGGATCCCCATACCCCAAAGGTAAGAATGGTATCTTGCCAGAGTCGATATATATCATGACAACGAGCGGGATCGTCTTCCTGTTCAGGAAGCAGACAACTATCGCCAGGATCTCATAGATGTAGCCGTATCTCTCGCGCATGTGCGGAAGGAAGAACACACAGATAAAGATGCTGAGGAATGCCATATAGACCATATTGCGGGATGTCAGATCAGTCTTCCTGATATGAATGAGAACGAAGAACGCAGCGAGTATAGCAAATGTGAGCAGTACGAAGAGTATGATCGGGAACTGTATTCCGGCGGCAGCCGCAGCTTTTGAATCAGGGACAAACAACGCCCAGAAGCAGCCGCTGTTCTCGTACAGACGTTCTGACTGACCTGTACTCTGATAGAGATAGATATAGACACAATCCAGAATGCCGCCTCCGCCTATGACGTGGGGCAGGGATGTGAGCCAGAAGACCGCAGGAATGATAAGGAAGTATATGAAACGGAATTTCTTCTCGCGAATCTTCGCGATAAAAACATACAAGACAAACGGCATGATGAAGACCATCTGAAGCTTAAGGGCAAGAGCCATTCCGAGCGCAACACATAGTGAGATGTATCTCTCTTTGACAATGAATATGATCGCGAGCACCAGGAAGAATGCGAACATCGAATCGCACTGTCCCCAGACCGCGGAGTTCTCAAGAACTATCGGCGACAGTATTACGACCGAATAAGAAGCAAGCATCATTTTCTCGCGATGCGGGTTGGAAGCGGCAAGCAGACCGACAAGATACATGACCGCTATCGCCAGCATATAATCAAACAGGCCGGAGAGAGCTTTGATGGCATATATCGCCTTTATCGGAATGTATGTCAGGCAGATGATCAGCAGGTTATAGAAATAGTTGTAGTTGGTAAGAGTCTGACCGACAGTCTTGAATCCGCCTGCCGCCTGATAGTCGTTATACCAGGGCAGCAGGAATATGTTCATATCTATGCTGAGGATGTCCTTAAATATGAACCTGACAACAAGAGTAAAGACTGTCAGCATTACCCCGACCGCTATGAGAAAGATACGGTCAGAACTGCTCTTCTTATCCAGCGCATGTGCTTCGATCATTGATGCCCATTCCTTTAAATCATAAAAAAATTATACAGCAAGGAAAGGATAAAAATAACTCGTTTTAGATAAGGCGGAGCCTGCTCCGTATACTATAATTACACTATTCGAAAACAACACGGAGGGTATTTATGCCTGAACTGACACTAGATTGGAATAAATATATCGAGACCGCAGTGAAGACTGCTGCCGAAGGTATCGTTATGCTCGAGAATAAGAACGATGCACTTCCCCTTAAGAGCGGCACACATGTCGCACTGTTCGGAAGGATGCAGACACACTACTACAAGTCCGGCACCGGTTCCGGCGGAATGGTCAACGTCTCACATGTTACCGATATCCGTGAAGGACTTGCAGACAGCACTTCGGTAACGCTCGATAAGGAACTCATTGACATCTACGATAAGTGGGATGAGGAGAATCCGATCACCGCTGATCTCGGCTGGGGACAGGAAGCGTGGTCGCAGCCCGAGATGCCTCTGACTGACGATCTCTGCAACGCACTCGCATCTCGTAATGACGCTGCGGTAATAGTCATCGCCAGGACTGCAGGTGAGGACCGCGACAACACTGCTGACAAAGGTTCATTCTATCTGTCGGACAGCGAAGAGGATATGCTGAAGGCGGTAACATCCGCGTTCGACCGCACCATCGTCCTTCTCAATGTCGGTAACATCATCGATATGGAATTCGTCTCCAAGTACGACATCAAGTCTGTCCTCTATGTATGGCAGGGCGGCATGATCGGAGGCACAGCGGTTGCAAGGGTGCTGACGGGAGATGAGAATCCTTCCGGATGTCTTACAGATACGATCGCAAAGAAGCTGGAGGATTATCCTGCACACGAGAACTTCGGCAAAGACGATATCAACGAAGACTTCTACCGTGAAGATATTTTCGTAGGGTACAGGTATTTCGAGACGTTCGCAAAGGATGATGTACTCTACCCGTTCGGATTCGGTCTGTCCTATACGAGCTTCGATCTCGAGGATGTATCGCTCGTGTTCGACGGTGAGAATGTTACCGTCAAAGCTACGGTAAGGAATACAGGTAAGGTATCGGGCAAGAAAGCCGTAATGCTCTATGCTGAGGCGCCTCAGGGAGCGCTCTCCAAGCCCGCTAGAGTCCTTGCCGGATTTACCAAGACAGGATGCATTCCCGCAGGTGAGGCAGAGACCGTAACGATAACGGCTGAGAAGAGGGACTACGCGTCTTTCGATGACGACGGAAGAACTGGTCTCGGTACGGGATTCGTGCTCGAGAAGGGCGCATATTCCTTCTATCTCGGAAGCGACATACGCACTGCAGTGAAGGCAGGCGGCTTTGAACTTGAGAAGACCGAGCTTATCGAAGCAGTCGAGTGCGCACTGATGCCGAACAAGCCGTTCAAGAGGCTTACTGCCGTAAAGAATGCGGACGGATACGAGAAGGCATATGAAGACGCACCCACAGGCGGAAAAAAGTGGATCGACACCTGCCTCGACAGAGTTGGTGCCGAGATACCGCAGACAGGCGACAAGGGCATAAAGCTCGCTGACGTTAAGAGCGGCAAGAATACAATGGATGAATTCATCGCGCAGCTGACCGATGAAGACCTCTGCCTCATCATAAGAGGAGAGGGAATGGGAAGCCCCAAGGTAACGATGGGTACGGCTGCAGGCTTCGGAGGCATCTCCAGGGAACTCAAGGCACTCGGCATACCCACGCTGTGCTGCACCGACGGTCCTTCCGGAATGAGGCTCGACTCCGGCAAGAAGGCGTTTGCTCTTCCGAACGGCACATGCCTCGCATCGACATTCAACACGGAACTGGTAGAAGAGCTCTATACATATCTCGGCATCGAGATGGTATCGAACAAGATAGACACTCTCTTAGGCCCCGGCATCAACATCCACAGATATCCCCTGAACGGAAGGAACTTCGAGTATTTCTCCGAGGATCCGCTCCTCACGGGTAAGATGGCCGTCGCCCAGATAAAGGCTCTCGAGAAGAATAGCGTAACGCCGACGATCAAGCATTTATGCGCGAACAACAGAGAGACCGCGAGAAGGCTTATGAACTCTGTCGTATCGCAGCGTGCGATGCGCGAGATCTATCTGCCCGCATTCGAGATCTCCGTAAGAGAAGGCGGCGCGAGAAGCATAATGAGCAGCTACAACAGGATCAGCGGTATCTACAGCGCAGGCAACTACGACCAGAACACCGTGATCCTCCGTGAGCAGTGGGGCTTCACCGGCATCGTCATGACTGACTGGTGGGCATACATCAGCAAGGGCGGAGAAGAGACGGCAGAATATACTCTCGAAGATCATTCCGCCATGGCAAGGTCGCAGAACGATGTCTACATGGTCTGCACGACTGTAGAGAGATCCGCGATAGGTGAGACAGATGCTTTTGCTAACCTGACTTCCGGCAACGGCAAGATAACAAGGGCCGAACTCCAGAGGAATGCCCGCAACATCCTGAACTTCGCACTGAACACTCCTGCGATGGCAAGAGAAGAGGGCAAGGAGATCACGGTAGAACATCTTAACAGCCCCTTTGCCGAGGATGATGTCGACCCTGAGGTTGGCGTATTCTTTGAGTTCGAAGGCGACGAGATCGTTATCGACTGCCAGAAGGTAATGTCGGGCAGAGACATCCTGTTCGGATTCACCGCAGACAAGGCAGGCTACTATGAATTCGCCATGACGGCATCTTCAGACCTGAACCCTCTCGCACAGATCCCGATGACCGTCTACTATACGAGCATTCCGATAGCCGTTATCACATGGAACGGCACGAACGGCGAGGATGTAACGAAGACATCCGAGTTCATGATGTACTCTAGGAATAGCGTGTTCAGGATGCATCTGTCATCCGGCGGCGTAACGCCCAAGACGATAAGGATCAGATATCTCAGACCGTTCGAAGAGGAATAAACCGTTCATATATAAATAGATTTGTTATAATATAGCCGGTCCGCCAAGGACCGGTTTATTTTTGACAGGAGAGGCAGAACTTGCGCAGAGACTACTTTACATGCGTATTCCTGGGACTTATCGCGGGCGCTCTGATGTTCGTGTGCTTTGCCCGTCCGTATTTTGTCTACGGCGGCATCGATATGAGAGTGTTCTCTCCCTTCGAGATCTGCATGAGTTTCCTGTATTTTCTGTTTTTCGTAATGTTCCTGCCCATATGGGGTGCGTTCCGCAAGAAGATATGGATCAACTTCGGTCTTGCCGCATACGGCCTGCTTGCCTATGTTCCCGTGCTGTTCTATCCTTCCGCGGAAGCGATGGTCGACCCGGGTCTCGGCACACAGCTGCGCGCTGCACTCCTTAAGGGAATATATTCGATGGTACAGGCGCCTTTCGCGGGCGTGTCCGCCCTTATGGGCAACGGCTTTGCATCCAAGGCGGTCTACTGGATACTGCCCCTGTCACTTGCGTGGCTCTTGCTGTTCAAGGTGGGAAGGTTCTACCGCAACGCATATCTTGCTGACAGGCTCAGGTCCGAACCCGAGCCCGAGGCACCGCAGCCGGCCGAGCCGGTAAAGCACGCACAGGAACCCGAAGTGCTTGGTACGGTCATTACCGCACCGGTATCCGCGGCATCACCTGCTGATGTATCTGCGCGTAAGGCGGCACCTGCGCAGCCCAAGCCTGAACAGCCTCAGGCCAAACCTCCGGTAAAGCCCCAGGTAAGACCGGTACACGTCAAGGCACCTCCTAAGAAGGACGATGTCATCGAGCTCGGCGCGCCCAAGGCAAAGCCTGCGACAGACGATGTCATTCAGCTCGGAGCCCCCAAGGCCGCGCCAAAGACAGATGACGTGATACAGCTCGGACCTCCGCCGTCAAAGCCTGATGACGTTATCATATTAGGCTCACCGGAGCCGCCGAAGTTCAACGAATGAGGCGCTTTTGAGCGTGTAGTTGAAAACGCAAATAACACCTTGTAAAATATTACGGTTATTAAGGAACAGGAGCTTTCATATAAATGGCTAAGAACAAGAAATTCTGGAAAACATTCGTTGCAGGCAGCGACGATATCAAGCACGCCGCAACGACCGGAGAGGATCCCCTTGAGGAAGGTCTCAAGGATCTTTCCTGGTTCGAGAGCTCCCGCCGTGCAGTCAAGCGCGGACTTCACAAGACATACGCGACATTCGGCGAGGAAGTCGGCAACTCCATTACGGCAGGCGTGCCTGCCCTGATCCTGCTGTTCCTCCTGCCTTATGCAGCGATCAAGACCTATGTTGAGGCCGGCGCCGTGGAAGGTGCTACACAGTCTTCCGTTGTCCTGTCTGTCATCGGCATCTCTGCATTCGTGATCACACTAGTGCTGTCGCTTCTGTTCTCTACCATCTATCACTTCATGAAGCACGGCACACCTCACAAGAGGATAATGGACAAGCTGAACAGGTCTGTCGCATACTTCGCCATCCTCGGTGCATATACACCCATCTGCATCAGGTTCCTGGGCCCCGTATCCGGCCCCGTCCTCTTCGCTCTTGAGGCAGCAATGGCAGTGGCAGGTGTCCTTGTTACTGCTCTTACATATCCGCATACAAAGGTCGGCAAGGCCTTCACTTATATCCTCTACGCAGCGATGGGCTGGGCGATCATATTCAGGATCGGAGAGTTCCATGCCAATGCATCCACCCTCTGCTTCTGGCTGCTCTTATCCGGTGCCATCGTCTACACGGTCGGAATCTTCTTCGGCCCTTCCAAGAGGTTCAAGTTCTCTCACATGGTATGGCACTTCTTCGTGCTCGCGGCAGTCGTGCTCCATGTTCTGGGATTCGTATTCTTCTTCGGCTGATAAAATATATACATACTAACTATATAAGAATCGAGGTGTTCTAATGAACGCGCAGATCATTATAGGTATCCTTATTCCTTTTATAGGAACATCGCTCGGTGCGGCGATGGTCTTCTTACTCAAGGACGCAATATCCCGGAACCTCCAGCGTATCCTGACGGGCTTCGCGGCTGGCGTCATGGTCGCAGCTTCATTCTGGAGCCTTCTGCAGCCTGCCCTGGAGAGTTCGGAATCCATGGGCAAGCTCTCATTCATCCCTGCTGCCGTCGGATTCCTTATAGGTATCGGCTTCCTGCTGGCACTCGATATGATCACGCCGCACATGCACATGAACAATGAAGGCGAAGGACCCAAGTCCGGACTCAAGAGAACGACAAAGCTGATCCTCGCGGTAACGCTTCACAACATTCCCGAGGGCATGGCGGTAGGTGTTGTCTATGCGAACATCATTGCCGGCAACAGCCTCATAAGCGCTGCAGGCGCTCTGGCTCTCGCGATAGGAATCGCGATACAGAATTTCCCGGAAGGCGCCATCGTATCCATGCCGCTCAGAGGCGAGGGAATGTCCAAGGGCAAGACCTTCTGGTACGGAGTATTGTCCGGTGCGGTCGAACCTCTTGCTGCGATCATTACGGTTTTTGCTTTCAGCCTGGTATCGGCGACGCTGCCCTATATGCTTGCTTTCGCGGCGGGCGCGATGATATATGTCGTCGTGGAGGAGCTCATCCCCGAGATGTCGGAAGGCGAACACTCCAACCTCGGAACCATTGCCTTCAGCATCGGATTCGTTCTCATGATGATCCTAGATGTGGCGCTCGGATAATACCTGCCTGCTGTCCAGCATCATAACCTGACAAATAATAAGGGCTGACTCGAATGAGCCAGCCCTTTGTGATCTTGAATCGATCCGGTATCAGCTGAACAGTGAGAGCAGAACGCCTGCTGCGATAGCTGAACCGATAACGCCTGCAACGTTCGGACCCATGGCGTGCATGAGAAGGAAGTTGGAAGGGTTCTCTTTCTGACCGACCTTGGAAGCAACACGTGCTGCCATAGGAACTGCGGATACGCCTGCAGCGCCGATGAGCGGGTTGATCTTTCCCTTGGACAGGAAGTACATGATGTCACCGATTACAAGTCCGCCGACTGTAGCAAGAGCAAATGCAGCGAGACCGAGACCGATGATAAGCAGTGTCTCGAGCTTCAGGAAGTTAGCACCGATAGCCGTAGCACCTACGGATGTTCCGAGGAATACGGTTACGATGTTGCAGAGAGCATTCTGTGTAGTGTCAGACAGACGCTCTGTAACGCCGGATACTCTGAAGAGGTTACCGAGCATGAGGCAGCCGAGGAGAGGTGCGACTGAAGGGAGGATGAGAACGCAGACGATCGTAACGATGACAGGGAAGCAGATCTTCTCTACATTGGATACGGGTCTTGTCTGTTCCATCTTGACCTGACGCATCTTCTTTGTCGTCATGAGCTTCATGAGCGGCGGCTGGATCATGGGGATCAGAGCCATGTAAGAATATGCTGCGATGGCGATGGCACCGAGGAGCTCAGGAGCGAGCTTCGATGTGAGGTAGATAGCCGTCGGGCCGTCAGCACCGCCGATGATTCCGATAGATGCTGCACCCTCAGGTGAGAAACCGAGAAGGATAGCAACTACAAAAGCAAATGAGATACCGAACTGTGCGCCTGCGCCCATGAAGAAGGACGAAGGTCTGGAGATCAACGGTCCGAAGTCTGTCATAGCGCCGACTGCCATGAAGATGAGGCAGGGGAAGATATCCATCTTAACGCCGACATACAGGAAGTCGAATAAACCCGGATCGATGTGCTGGCCGGCTTCATTGACATACTGTCCGCCCAGCGCAGCCCAGTTGATATCGCCGTTGAACCACTCAGGGTGGAAGATTCCACCGCCCGGCCAGGGAAGGTTCGTAAGGAGCATTCCGAAAGCGATAGGCAGGAGGAGGAGAGGTTCAAACTCTTTCTTGATGGCCATATAGAACAGAACGCAAGCAAGTACGATCATGATAGCGTTCTTCCAGCCATCCTCCGTAATGAAGAACTGGGCAAAGCCCGAGGTCTCCCATAGATTCTGTAAAACTTCTAACATTTAACTTACCTCCGCCTTGCTCAAGAAATCGATACGAGAGGCGTGCCGGTATCTACCTTTGCTCCCTTTGCGGTGAGGACCTGAGCTACAGTTCCTGCGCAGGGTGCGTAGATCTCGTTCTCCATCTTCATTGCCTCGAGGATGCAGACAAGATCGCCTTCCTTGACAGCCTGGCCAACGGAGACCTTAACGTCAAGGATAGTACCGGGCATCGGTGAATTAACGGGTGTTGTGCCTGCTGCTGCGGCCTGAGCCGGAGCTGCTGCAGGTGCAGGTGCGGCAGCCGGAGCTGCAGCGGGTGCGGGAGCTGCTGCAGGAGCAGCTGCGACTACATCGGTTGTCCTGACAAGGTTAGCCTTGCCCTTCTCAACCTCTACTTCATATACTTTATCGTTGATAGTTACGTTGTACTTCATGATGTTCTCCTTTACTTATTCTCAACCAGCGTGATCGACTTGAATACGAGTTCCGACAGCGGGATTCCCGTGTTGTCGGAGACGATGGCCATGATCATTGCGGCTGTCTTCTCGTCGCAGCCCTTGAGCTTAAGGGTACCGGATGAGAATTCCTCTCCCTCGGAAGCGGGAGCAGCCTCTGTAGCAGCTGCTGCAGGAGCTGCGGGAGCCTCTGCTGCCTTCTTCTTGTCTCCGGAAGGGAGCGCTGCGATGACCTTGCTTGATAAGGAGATCATGACATACATAATGAACAGGACGGCAAAAACGACGGTTATAACGATACCTGCGTTCATGAACATCGTCCCGGGATCCAGCTGGGGCTGGAAAGGAGTCAGGACATTGGAGCCTGAATCTTCTTCAGCGAGCATGAGCCCTGTGCGGATAATTAAATCCATCATCAGTCCTCCTTCTTCTCGATCGTATAGTTAACGGTGTTGGATTCCTTCTCCTCGCGTGCTGCAAAGAACTTCTCTGCAACCTGAGGGAAAGCGATGTAGGAGAGAACGTCCTCATCGGAACGAGCCTTGTCTCCAAGCTCTGCCTTTGTCTTCTCGAAAGCGGGCTCAAGCGTATCAGCGTATCTGCCCTGAACGAGCTCTTCAGGCTTCCAGCATCTGTCGATGAGCTCCTGGTTAACTTCACCCGGTGCTCTTCCGTACTCGCCGCGGAGGTATGCCTTGATCTCCTTGGAGATGTTCTTATACCTCTCGCCGAGGAGAACGTTCTGAACTGCCTGGTTACCTACCATCTGAGACAGAGGTGTAACGAGCGGGGGATAACCCATGTCCTTACGAACTGCAGGGATCTCTGCAAGAGCTTCGTCGAACTTATCAAGAGCGTTCATGTCCTTGAGGTTAGCGATCATGTTGGAGAGCATTCCGCCCGGAACCTGATACTTGAGGATGTCAGCCTTGATGCCCATGACTGTGGGATTGAGAGTTCCGTTGTCGAGGAACTTCTTCCTTACGGGTACGAAGAAATCAGCGATCTGCTTGAGCTTATCGGTATCAAGACCTGACTCATAGCCGAACTGGCCCATTGTGTAAGCCATTGTCTCAGTACAGGGCTGTGAAGTACCGCCTGCCATTGTGGAGATAGCGCAGTCGATTCCGTCAACACCGGCTTCGATGGCCTTCATGAGAGTCATGGGGCCCATGCCTGTTGTGTGGTGTGTGTGGAAGAAGAGGGGCACCGTGATACCTGCATCCTTGATAGCCTTTACGAGGTCATAAGCTTCCTTGGGTGAGCAGATGCCTGCCATGTCCTTTATGGCAATGGAGTCGACGCCCATGTTCTCGAGCTCTTTGCACATCTCGACGTACTTCTCGATGGTATGTACGGGCGAAGTCGTGTAGCAGATGCAGCCCTGTGCATGCTTGCCGCACTTCTTAACTTCGTCAATGCAGACTTCAATGTTCCTGAAATCGTTGAGAGCGTCGAAGATACGGAAGATGTCCATACCGTTCTCTGCAGCCTTGCGGCAGAAGAGCCTTACGACATCATCGGGATAGTGCTTGTATCCGAGGATGTTCTGACCGCGGATGAGCATCTGCAGGGGAGTCTTTTTGCAGACAGCCTTGATCTTCCTGAGTCTTTCCCACGGATCCTCATCCAGATATCTGAGACACGAATCGAACGTAGCGCCGCCCCAGCACTCGAGTGAGTAGTAGCCGGCGTTGTCCAATGTCTCAAGGATGCCCTCGAAATCCGAGAAAGGCATACGTGTTGCGATCAAAGACTGCTGAGAGTCACGCAGCACTGTTTCTGTGATTTTTACTTTCATTGAAGTCACGCTCCTTGTGTAATTAATAAATAACCTTATGAAGTATAAAGGGTTTGGGGTGATAAGTGAACAGTTATTTTTTGCTTTAATGTCTAATTTTTTATGCTTTTTTTGTATCATTATCAGACTGCGCGGGAAGAGGCTGGTTCTCACGCGCGCGTGCGGAGCCTTAAATTTGGCGGTTTACATTCCAAATATGCGGGTGTATACTTAATTGCTCGCGCAGGGGTAATTGCGCCCTTTTAGCGTGCAAAACTTAAGAAAGGAGATGTATTGATGCCAACGTTCAATCAATTAGTTAAGTCCGGCAGACAGTCCAAGACATACAAGTCTGCTTCACCGGCTCTGCAGTTTTCCATGAACACCATCAAGAACAGAGAGACTGATACCAGATCTCCCCAGAAGCGTGGTGTTTGCACTGTAGTTAAGACAACGACACCTAAGAAGCCTAACTCGGCTCTTCGTAAGGTTGCCCGTGTACGTCTTACAAACGGCTACGAAGTTACTGCTTATATTCCGGGTATCGGACATAACCTTCAGGAGCACTCTGTTGTACTTATCAGAGGCGGCCGTGTTAAGGACCTCCCTGGTGTACGTTATCACATCATCAGAGGCACCCTTGATACTGCAGGCGTTGCTGACCGTGCACAGGGTAGATCCAAGTACGGCGCTAAGAAGCCTAAGGCAGCGAAGGTAAAGAAGTAATCCCGCTTATATAAGCGGTCAACAGGACAACGCGGGTCAGTACATTGTTCATATAGAGCATTGCTTTGACTTACGCACAACACGTCCAACGAACAACTGAAACGTGAGTACCTATGGTTTCAGTAACACTGATAATCATGTAAGGAGGGAAGCAAAGTGCCAAGAAAAGGCAATACCCCAAAGAGGACCGTTCTTCCGGATCCTGTCTACAATGATATCAAGGTGAGCAAGCTCATCAACAATATCATGCTGGACGGCAAGAAGGGCGTAGCCCAGAAAATCACTTATGACGCTTTTGACATCATCAAAGAGCGTACAAACGAAGAGCCTCTTGATGTTTTCTACAAGGCTCTTGAGAATGTTATGCCTACTCTCGAGTGCAAAGCACGTCGTGTAGGCGGTGCCAACTATCAGATCCCTATGGATGTTAAGCCTGAGAGAAGACTTACACTTGGTCTGAGATGGCTCGTTCAGTTTTCCAGAGCACGTTCCGAGCGCACAATGAAGGAGCGCCTCGCTGCTGAGCTTATGGATGCTGCTAACGAGACAGGCGGAGCATTCAAGAAGAAAGAAGAAATGCACAGAATGGCTGATGCTAACAAGGCATTCGCTCATTACAATCGTTAATCGGCTTAGAGAAAGGAGCACAATACTTAATGGCTGCTACTAGACAGTATCCGCTTGAGAAAACAAGAAATATCGGTATTATGGCTCACATCGACGCCGGTAAGACAACAACCACCGAGAGAATTCTTTATTACTCCGGTATTAACCGTAAGCTTGGTGAGGTTCACGATGGTGCTGCTACCATGGACTGGATGGTTCAGGAGCAGGAGCGTGGTATCACGATCACTTCCGCTGCTACAACAGCTCCCTGGAAGGGTCACAGGATCAACATCATCGACACCCCAGGCCACGTTGACTTCACGGTAGAGGTTGAGAGATCACTCCGTGTCCTCGACGGTGCAGTTACGGTTATGTCTGCAAGAGGCGGCGTTGAGCCGCAGACAGAGACAGTTTGGAGACAGGCTGAGCACTACGGAGTTCCGAGAATGGTATTCGTTAATAAGATGGATATCATGGGCGCGAACTTCGATCACGTATGCGACATGATCTCCGACCGTCTTAAGAATGTTCCTGTTGCTATCCAGTGCCCTATCGGTGCTGAGGACAGCTTCTCGGGAATCATCGATCTTATGACCATGCGCGCTGAGGTTTATATCTCAGAGGACGGTAAGGAGTATGAGGAGCGTGACGTTCCTGCTGACATGCTCGAAGACGTCCAGGCCAGAAGAGAAGCAATGGTCGAGAAGATCTGCGAGACAGATGACGAACTTACAATGAAGTACCTTGACGGCGAGGAGATCACGGTCGACGAGCTCAAGGCTGCTCTGCGTAAGGCTTGCTGCGAGTGTAAGGTTATCCCCGTAACATGCGGTACCTCACTCCGTAACAAGGGCGTTCAGCTGCTCCTCGACGCGATCGTTGAATACATGCCTTCTCCGCTTGACGTTCCTGCTATCAAGGGCGTTAACCCCGAGACAGACGAAGAGGAAGAGAGACCTTCTTCTGATGAAGAGCCTTTCTCCGCTCTCGCATTCAAGATCGCTACGGATCCTTTCGTAGGTAAGCTCTGCTTCTTCAGAGTTTACTCAGGCATCCTGCTCTCAGGTTCATACGTTCTCAATTCTTCCAAGAATAAGAAGGAGCGTATCGGACGTATCGTTCAGATGCACGCTAATGAGCGTAAGGAGATCAACGAAGTATTCTCCGGCGATATCGCTGCAGCTATCGGTCTCAAGGACACCACAACAGGTAACACCCTTTGTGACGAGGATCATCCTATCATCCTCGAGTCCATGGAGTTCCCGGAGCCTGTTATCGAAGTTGCTATCGAGCCTAAGTCAAAGGCTTCACAGGAGAAGATGCTCATCGCTCTCCAGAAGCTCGCAGAGGAAGACCCGACATTCCGCACCTATACAAACCAGGAGACAGGCCAGACGATCATCGCCGGCATGGGTGAGCTTCACCTCGACATCATAGTTGACCGTCTTTTCCGTGAGTTCAAGGTAGAGGCTAACGTTGGTGCACCTCAGGTTTCTTACAAGGAGACCATCAGGAAGACCGTCGAGGCCGAGGGACGTTTCGTACGTCAGTCCGGTGGTCACGGTCAGTACGGCGACTGCTGGCTCAGACTCGAGCCCCAGGAACCCGGTACAGGCTACCAGTTCGTCAACGAGACAGTTGGTGGTTCCATCCCGAAGGAGTTCATCGCTCCTATCGATGCCGGTGTTCAGGAAGCTATGCAGGCAGGCGTTCTCGGAGGCTATCCTGTTGTTGACGTTAAGGTTACCGTTTACGACGGTTCGTTCCACGATGTCGACTCTTCAGAGATGGCGTTCAAGATCGCAGGTTCCATGGGCTTCAAGGCAGGTATGGCGAAGGCAGATCCTTGCCTCCTCGAGCCTGTCATGAAGGTAGACATCGAAGTACCTGATGAGTATCTCGGAGACGTAATCGGCGGTATCAACGCACGCCGCGGCAACATCCGCGAGATCGAGCCTATGAACGGCTCACAGCAGATCCATGCCGAGGTTCCGCTTGCTAACATGTTCGGTTATGCAACAGACCTGAGATCCACAACACAGGGCCGTGGTACCTTCGTAATGCAGATCAGCCACTTCGCTGAGACGCCGAAGAGCATCATGGAAGAGATCTTAAAGAAATAATAATCGCGAAGAATCGTTTACAGGATAGGGGCCTGAATCGGATTGCTTACTTGAAAGTAGTAAGAAAAATCTGTAAAATAGTTCCTATCGCTGTAAAAGATCTAAAGCGTGAAAACAAATTAACTTTTACATAATTTCTAGGAGGAAATTAACAATGGCTAGAGAAAAGTTCGTACGTAACAAGCCGCACGTAAACATTGGTACCATTGGTCACGTTGACCACGGTAAGACAACCCTCACAGCTGCAATCACAAAGGTTCTTGCAATGAAGGGCGGAGCTCAGTTCAATGACTATGCTTCTATCGACAGCGCACCTGAGGAAAGAGCTCGTGGTATCACGATCAATACAGCACACGTTGAGTATGAGACAGACACACGTCACTATGCACACGTTGACTGCCCCGGCCACGCCGACTACATCAAGAACATGATCACAGGCGCAGCTCAGATGGACGGCGCTATCCTCGTTGTTTCTGCAGCAGACGGCCCGATGCCCCAGACACGTGAGCACATCCTGCTCGCTCGTCAGGTAGGCGTTCCTTACATCGTTGTATTCATGAACAAGTGCGATCAGGTTGATGACCCTGAGCTCCTCGAGCTCGTTGAGATGGACATCAGAGACCTCCTCAACCAGTATGACTTCCCCGGTGATGACACACCTATCATCCGTGGTTCTGCTCTCCAGGTTCTTGAGTCTTCATCTACAGATCCTTCTGCTCCTGAATATGCTCCTATCGTTGAGCTCATGGCTGCAGTTGACTCTTACATCGCTACACCTGAGCGTCCTACAGACAAGCCTTTCCTTATGCCTGTCGAGGATGTATTCACAATCTCCGGCCGTGGTACAGTTGCTACAGGCCGTCTTGAGAGAGGTACAGTTAAGGTTGGTGATCCTGCAGAGATCGTTGGTCTCCAGGACGAGCCTAAGGCTACAACAATCACCGGCGTTGAGATGTTCCGTAAGTCTATGGACCAGGCTGAAGCAGGCGACAACATCGGCTGCCTCCTTCGTGGTATCGACCGTAAGGAAGTTGAGAGAGGCCAGGTTATCGCTAAGCCCGGCACAACAACACCTCACACAAAGTTCACAGGCCAGGTTTACGTTCTTACTAAGGAAGAGGGTGGCCGTCACAAGGCATTCTTCACAGGTTACCGCCCTCAGTTCTACTTCAGAACAACAGACGTTACAGGCGTTATCAAGCTTCCTGACGGCACAGACATGTGCATGCCCGGTGACCACGTAACGATTGAGGCTGACCTCATCACTCCTATCGCAATGGAGCAGGGCCTTAAGTTCGCTATCCGTGAGGGTGGCCACACAGTAGGCGCTGGTACAGTTGCTACGATCATCGAGTAATCGGCTGATCTGACAAAGTCATAATAAACGGGGTTATCTCAATAGAGATAGCCCCGTTATTTTATCCGAACATATCTGAACCGCTGCTGTACTTTCCGGGATGACGCGGACGCAAGCACTGCAAAACATAACAAATATTAAAGGTGCTCCAAATGAGCACCTTTAGATCAAGCGATTATCGTTTGCTTTTATGAGACACTGATACCGGAGGAATTCTTCCAGTCATCGACATTCGAGCCTTCCGACGTGTTGCTCTTACCGTTATAGGTCTAAAAATATATATGAAGACCGACCTTGGTTCCTTTGTTGCCGCTTTCAGGGGAGGTATAGCAGATAGCTATGGCGCAATTGGTATAGTCAGTGGTTGAATTGTATCCATAAACATTATTTGCAGTGACTGAGTAATCGTTATCGCGCTTGGCGGAATATACCGAGCCGGCATAGGTCGCAGTAGTTCCCTGGCCATACGGACTGTCAGGATTCTTGTTGCTGTAGACACCGTTTGAACCGACTTCGCCTATGATAGTCCCGGTGTTGACGTCATACCAGTAATCGGTATCACATTTATAGATATAACCTGAAGTTTGTTTCGTGCTTGTCTGGAATGAACCATCCATCAGTGCAGCATAGGCAAAGCCTTTGGCAGAACGAAGATTAGCCATATCTGTTGCTTCTCTGCTCTTTTCCATCTGAGAAGAGAAGATCGGTATAGAGATCCCGACCAGGACACCGATTATCGCAACAACGATAAGAAGCTCAGCAAGAGTAAATGCTGTTTTTGAATTACGATTACCCAAATATCTCATAGTGAATAAGCCTCCTTTAATCAAGTATATCAACAGTCTGAGGCCGTTTCAATGAATAAGAACAAAGGTTCCTTTATCGTAAAATAAAAGGAACTGCCCGATTGAGGCAGTTCCTTGACATCAAATATCAAAGACGGATATCAGCGGGAACCCGGTCTTCCTGCAGGCCTTACGGGCGCAGGTGCCGGCTTCTCTACAGCAGGAGCTGCGGTCTCGGCATCCTTAACCGGAGCCTTGGGTGCAGGTTCAGCAGCTTTTGCGGCAGGAGCCGCTTCCTTGGCAGGTGCTTCAGCCTTGGGCTGGGGTTCGATAGCACCTTCAGCCTCGAGCTTGGCGATGAACTCAGCCTTCTCGATGGCGATCCTTGCCTCTTCTTCAGCTCTGGCGAGAGCAGCTTTTGCTTCCTCGGCAGCTCTGAGAGCAGCCTGCTGAGCTTCTTCAGCTCTCTTCTGAGCAAGTGCGGCAGCTTCCTTGGCCTTCTCGGCTGCAACTCTTGCAGCTTCTTCTTCCTTGCGGGCATTAGCTCTTGCTTCTTCTTCCTGTCTCTTCTTATCAGCAATGGCAGCTTCCTCTTCAGCCTTACGGAGATTCTCCTTGGCTGTCTGAGTATCTGCGAGTGCATTCTCTGCTTCTTCGTCAGCTCTCTTTGCTGCGATGATAGCGGCATCGAGATTCTGCTGAGCTTCGAGCCTTACCTTCTCGATCTTGCCGAGAGCTACGACTCTTGCATCCATCTCTGCCTTCTTCTCGGCAGCAATCTTCTCCTCGTTGACAGCCTTCTCGTCAGCAGCGCGTGCGACCTCAAGAGCCTTCATGGCTTCTTCTCTTGCTTCCTCTGCCTTGTGGATGGAATCGAGTGTATCTGCTTCGACTTCCTTGACTGCAGACTGAGCTTCGAGCTCGAGCTTCTCTGCTTCGGCGAGTGCGGCATTGGCAGCCTCAACAGCCTTAAGTGCATCTTCTGCCTTCTTGGCAGCTGTCTCGGAACGCTGGATTGCCTTGCGCTCTTCTATCTGTGCAGCGCTGACCTTGGCCTTAGCCTTCCTGGTCTCAGCGGAGATGGGATCCTCATCAACGACCTTACCCTTCTCGCGCTCTTCTGCAATGTACTGTGCATGATTGACGGAAGCGGACTTAGGTCTCTTTATCGGCGGCTTGAGCTCGAAAGACTTTGCTGCCTCTGCTGCAGCTGAAGCCGGAGCGGTCTTGCCGTTGCTCTCAGACATGTGCTTCCTTGCAGATTCCTCGAGAGCTTTCCTCTCTTCGGCAGCTCTTCTCTGAGCCTCTGCTGCCTTACGCATCTCGATCTGGGCCTTAGCTGCTTCTGCTCTCTCCCTTGCAGCGGCTGCTGCAGGAGATTCATTTGCTGAAGCGGGAACGATATTCTTAGGAGACTTCCTTGCCTCGGGCTGTGTTCCCACAGAATCAGCAGAAGCTCCGACTGTGCCGAGCGCGAGACTGTCTTCCTTTGGTTTTAAAACATCAAATAAATTTGCCATTTCTCTATTCTCCCTTACCTTCTCGAAACGATCAAACCCTAGAAATAAAAGAATAATGATAAAAATATTATATATCCTGCCTGATTTATTTCAATACTGTTTCATGGACATTACAAAATATAAATTCTCGTTTATGAAATCATGCGGAATTGATTAAAATGTTGGTTTAGAAATACTTTACAGCGAGTTTAATATCCTGTATAATCCGTTCGCTGTAAGTTTAATACTTGTAAATTCAGAGTTTAAAGGCAGAAAACCTATGGAGATTGGACTCAAGATAAAGAACCTTCGTATCAGGAAGGGTCTGACCCAGGAAGAGCTCGGCGACAGATGCGAACTGTCGAAGGGATTCATATCGCTGCTTGAGAGAGACATGGCGTCTCCCTCTATAGCGACGCTTGAAGACATACTGAATGCTCTCGGTACGGATTTCGCGCATTTCTTCTCGGAAGCATCTGCGGAGCGAGTCGTCTACGGCAAGGCTGATTACTCTGTCAAGACGGATGAGGGCCTCAGGAACGAGATCTGCTGGCTTATACCGAATGCGCAGAAGAACGAGATGGAGCCCATCATGTTGACCATAGAGCCCGGCGGAGCCACTTATCCGGATAATCCGCATGAGGGCGAGGAGTTCGGTTATGTTACGGAAGGTATCGTGACCGTGGTTATCGGCAGAGATGAACATATTGCCCATAAGGGTGAGAGCTTCTACTTTACCGCAGCCAAACCGCATCATCTGGAGAACCGCGGCAAACGCGAAGCGAAGGTGATATGGATATCCTCACCCCCGAGTTTCTGATATAAACATCATTCTTACAGGAGCATATAAATGGCATACAATCAGATCCTTCCGGACGATACCGGCAGAGAGCACATCATAGAGATCAAGGACCTGTGCAAGAGCTTTGACGGCACACAGGTATTAAAGAATATTACTTTCTATATAAGGAATAACGAGTTCATTACCCTGCTCGGACCTTCCGGATGCGGCAAGTCTACGACGCTCAGGATCATTGCAGGCTTCGAGACAGCTGATTCAGGCATGGTCAATTTTGAAGGCGAAGACCTTCTGAAGGTTCCCGCACACAAGAGGAATATTAACACGGTGTTCCAGAGATATGCTCTGTTCCCGCATCTGGATGTTTTCGATAATGTCGCATTCGGCCTGAAGATCAAGAAGGTCCCCAAGAAGGAGATAGAGCAGAGGGTCAACACGGCGCTGGCGAAGGTCGGTCTTGCAGATTACGGCGAGAGATACATCGACCAGCTGTCAGGCGGACAGATGCAGAGAGTAGCGATAGCAAGAGCCATCGTCAACCGTCCGCGCATACTGCTGCTCGACGAGCCTCTCGGAGCTCTCGACCTCAAGATGCGCAAGGAGATGCAGATCGAGCTCAAGCAGATGCAAAGAGATCTCGGGATTACTTTCGTTTACGTTACGCACGATCAGGAAGAGGCGCTGACGATGTCAGATACGATCATCGTCATGAAGGACGGCATCATCCAGCAGATCGGCACACCGATAGATGTGTATAACGAACCCAAGAATGCATATGTTGCCGACTTCATCGGAGAGTCCAACATCGTGCCCGGAACAATGAGGAAGGACTTTGAAGTCACTTTCTCCGACGGGATCACGTTCACATGCGTAGACCCGCTCTTCCCGGAGTTCAACGAAGATCAGGACAACGAAGTGGATATGGTCATAAGACCCGAGGACTTCTACGTAAGTGAAGAGGCTGAGGGCAGGATCAACGGTACGGTAGAGTCCATCGTGTTCAAGGGCGTCCACTATGAGATCCTCGTAAGATCAGATAACGGCATCGTATGGATGGTCCATAATGTTGACCCGGTAAAGGTCGGCCAGCGCGTCGGACTCTATGTTGACCCCGATGACATCCAGATAATGCGCAAGTCCGAGATGAGCCCCGAGCCGGGTTCATACGGCATCAAGAAGACAGCAGAGCAGGAAGAAGATGCTGAAGCTCCTTCAGAGACAGAAGAGACAGCCGGAGGATCAGATGTCTGAACTTAAGGCCAGATTCAAGATGATGCCTGCGCATGCCGTGATAATGATATTCGCGGCGCTGTATTCGTTTGCATCGATCTTCATTCCGATGTTCAAACTTTATGTGCAGTACGTACCCAAGCGCACATATTCGCTCCTGACGTTCCTCATCAATCCGAGGTTCTTCACCAAGATAAGAGACGGCTCCGTTGACCTGAACTTCCAGAGCTTTACGGTCATGATGTTCGTAATTACCATCGTAATCTCCGTCGCCGCACTGACACTCAGCCTGAGCTATACTTTCTACTCAGACAAGATCATAAGAAGACGGATCGGATGTCTCGTCGTCATGGCGCTCTTCATAGGAAGAGTAGTCGTTCACACGCTCACGCTCTCCGGCCTCATCACGACCGAGATGCTCGAGCAGAATAACATGACACCGCAGAGACTCTATGTTGCACAGTCGTTCGCGGGCAATATCCTGGCTATAGTGATGTTCATCGGAGCATGTGCATGCCTCTACGGAGCGCTCGACCTTAAGATGAATTACAAGCTGTTCGCTTATCCCTATATCGTCTGGATAGTGCTCTTTACCATCCTGCCGCTCATTCTCATCGTCTTCCGTGCTTTCTTCAAAGCTGCACCCGGAGGCGGATATGAGCTTACGATGGCAGGCTTCGACATACTGTTCGAGAACAAGACCGTCACGACGACTTTCTACGGGATGAAGGTCACCTTGCAGGAGTATTTCTCGATCTTCTTAAGAAGCCTCGACTATGCGGTGTGGACCACTATCGGCTGTCTGATCCTCGGTTATCCGATAGCATACATACTCTCATCACGCGCGAAAGCGATGAGGAAGAGCGGATCCAAGCTGCTTATGCTCTTTGTGCTTCCGATGTGGATGAACACTATGCTCAGGACCTATGCATGGCGTGCCTTCTTCAGCGAGACCGGTGTTCTCAACACGATACTCACTCAGACGGGCATCCTGTCAGATCCCGTACTCTTCCTGAAGAACGAGATCCTTGCTGACATCATAACCAAGCTCGTCATGACGAACGACTTCCTGCCGTTCATGATACTGCCCATCTATTCAGTTCTGATAAAGATAGACGGAAGCCTCTTCGAGGCGGCACTGGACCTCGGTGCAAACCGCGTCACGACGTTTGGCAAGGTCATACTGCCGCTGTCGCTTCCGGGTGTCATCTCCGGGATCCAGATGGTGTTCATGCCGTCGCTGACGTTCTACATGATCCCCGACATCCTTAATGAGGGTTCTAAGACGACGATAGGAAACACGGTGCAGAACTTCATCCTGAACGAGAGCTCTGCGTACAATCAGGCGGGCAATGTACTGTCATTGCTGCTGCTCATCTTCGTGCTCATTACCATGGGTATCTTAAGAGGCAGTGACAAAGACGAAGCAGGCGGAGGTATGGTCTTATGAGAACAATAAGAAGACTTATCCCCAACATTTACCTCGTACTCGCTCTGGTATTCATCTATCTTCCAATCGCGATACTCATAGTCTATTCGTTCAATGCGCTCCCCAAGTCTTTTATCTGGGGCGGATTCTCAATCGACAACTATAAGAACCTGTTTACCGGTTCCGAGGGTATGGGAATACTCGACTCGCTCCTGGAGACGCTCAAGGTGGCGGCGATCGCATCAGTATGTTCGACGGCCTTTGCTGTTCTGTCTGCTCTCGGCATCGCATATCTGACCAAGAAGATCCAGGGCATAGTTATGGGACTGACATATGTCCCCAATGTCATGCCTGACCTGGTCACCGGTATCTCCTTCATGCTGCTGTTCTCGTTCCTGGGTGTTCAGAAGAGCGAGTTCACTCTGATCATGGCGCACATCGCTCTGTGCGTACCCTTTGCGATACTCTCCATCAGCCCGAAGATCAGGCAGCTTGACAAGAGCCTGTCGGAGGCAGCGATGGATCTCGGAGCAACAAGGTTCCAGACCCTTAGGCTCGTCATCATTCCGGAGATCATGCCCGGAATATTCTCGTCACTGCTGCTTACATTCACGCTCTCCGTGGATGACTATCTCATAAGCAATTTCAACGTCGACAGTTCCATCCAGACTCTGCCGATGATGATCTACTCCATGGCAAAGCTCGGCGTCAACCCGAAGATGAACGCGCTTACGACGCTCCTGTTCGGCGCAGTGCTCGTGCTCATGGTACTTTCCAACCTGTCATCAATTAAGAAAACGAAGAAAAGAGGAGTAAAGAAATGAACAAGTTACTTAGAAAGGCTGTCTCTGCTATTGCGGTAACAGGACTTCTGACATCGACCGTTCTCGTGTCAGCCGGATGCTCCAACAAGCAGAAGCTCATCATCTACAACTGGGGTGAATACATTGCCGAGGACACCATCTCGAAGTTCGAGGCAGCATACCCGCAGTATGAAGTCGTATACCGTACTTTCGAGACGAACGAGACTATGTATCCGAACCTTGAGAACGGATATGACGTCATCATTCCTTCCGAGTACATGGTATGCCGTCTGATCGAAGAAGACTGGATCCAGCCCATCGACTGGAGCAAGCTTCCCCTTGTAGAGCAGAACATGGACCCCATGTTCAAGACACTTCAGTATGCTGAGGACAAGGCCCTCTCCGATGAGGTGCTGGACTATGCCGTTCCTTACATGTACTGCACAGTAGGTCTTGTATATGACGCCAACAAGGTCAGCATCCCCGAGGGTACTACCGATCCTGAGATCATCTGGGGCGCACTCCTCGATGAGGCAAACGCAGACAAGGTCGGCATGATCGATTCCATGAGAGAGTCTATAGGCGTTGCTCTTAACTATCTCGGTTATTCCATCAACACAATGGATGAGGCTGAGCTCGAGGAAGCTATGAACCTGCTCATCTCCCAGAAGGAGATCATGAGACCTGCTTACGGCGTAGATAACCTTAAGGATAAGGTCGCTGCAGGAGAGCTTACTGCATCAGTATGCTGGTCCGGAGACCACATCATAATCCTTGACCGTATCGCTGAGCTCGGCAAAGAGAATGATATCGACCTCAAGTTCGTCCTTCCCGAAGGATCCAACTGGTCAGTAGACATGATGTGCGTTCCTACGAACTGCCAGAACTACGAAGGCGCCATGGCATTCATCAACTTCATGTATGATCCCGAGATCGCGCTCGAGAACTGCGAGTATGTAGGTTACTCAACACCTAATGTTGCCACAAAGGCAATGCTCGATCCCGAGATCGCAAACAATATCTACTACTATCCGACTGAGGAAGTCTTCGCGACACTCGAGGTATACTACACTTCCAGTGATATCGAAGAGAAGTACACACAGATCTGGAACACGGTCAAGGCGAGTGCTTAACAGCCCGCGGTTGACGCATTGTAACAATGTTAATCAGAGAAGACGCTGCCCTGACAGGCAGCGTTTTTTACAGCTCGGGTTCGTATTCGTAGGAGATGTCGCTGACCTTGCCGTTGTTGAAGAAGAATGACAGCTTGATACTGCCGGACTTATATACTATGGCGTCGCCTTCTGAAGTATAGTTCTCTCCGTAGGTGGCGATGACGGTATCAGAAGGCGCTCCGAAGGCGATACCTTCACTTGTGGAGCAGTTGCCTGTCTTAAAATACACGGAATCGATATAGTAACCGGATACTCCGGGCAGAGCGGTGATGACCAGATCGCTGTAGGAATAGATCTTGGCAGTAGTGTTCTGGTTGTCTGTTCCCGAATCAAGTGCCTGCTCATAGTAATCGTAAGTGGTGCCAAGTGCTTCGATGATGGGATCGCACGCCTCACCGGGAGTGATCACCGTTCCGAGGTAGGTAAAGGAATAATCGTTTGCCGCAGACATTGTCTGATTGACGACCAGGCCGTCTTCGGCAGAAGTCGCGGTCTCTACCGTCTCGGAGGTCTCCTCGACAGAAGCGAGAGGATCCGTCACGGTTTCTTCCGTCTGCGGAATGGTCATGATGACGCCGGCCTGCTCTCCGTTAGCAAGAGTTACGACCGTGCCCTCAGTATCAGAACCGCCGCACGCGGATACGAGCAGGGCGGTGAATATGGTTGCGGTAGCGGTGAGAATCTTCTTATCCATAAAAAAGGAAGGGGCGTCAGCGTGCAGCGAAGAATGTTCCTACGTCGTCCTGATCGAGGATCTTCTCCAGGACCTGTGACTCCGATCCGTCGGCAATGACGCCGTTGATGCCGTTCTTTGTAACTTTGTCCATGGCGGTGATCTTGGTGATCATGCCGCCCGTTCCGAGCCAGGAACCCTTGCCGGAAGTGAAGTCGAGCATGTCCTCGGTGACCTCTCCGATATAAGAGATCCTTACTGCGTCCGGGTTGTCCTTGGGGTTGGAATCGTAAAGTCCGTCTACATCGGACAGTATTATCAGAAGATCTGAATTTGTAAGGCAGGCAACGTCAGCCGAGAGGGTATCGTTGTCACCGAAAGTACCATTGTGCATGATCTCCGTCGTGGATACGGAGTCGTTCTCGTTGATGACGGGGATGATGCCCATCTCGAGAAGAGTCTCGATGGTGTTTGTTACGTTGGCTCTTGTGAGCTTGTCAGTGATGCCGTCCTTTGTGAGGAGGATCTGGCCGCAGCGGTAAGAATACTCTGCGAAGCTCCTGGTGTATGCGTTCATGAGCTCGCACTGACCGACGGAAGCGATGGCCTGCTTCTCACGCGTAGAGTCGGGGCGCTTGGTCAGGCCAAGGTAGCCGATACCTACTCCGATGGCGCCGGAACTTACAAGGAGGACTTCCTTGCCCCTGTTCATAAGATCGGAGATGGACCTGCACAGCTTGTCGATGCTGCCGAGATTCATCTTTCCGTTGTCGTATGTAAGTGTGGATGTACCGACTTTGATAACTATGCGCTTTGCAAAGTTTACTGCTACTCTTGAACCGCCGTTGCTCACTATATCACCATTCCAATAATAATTATTTATATAAAGGGCAAAGTAAGGATATACTCCTGTGCATCAAAATGCAAGTTAGAATCCGCCTATATCCGTCTGCTCGTCAGGATTTACAGGCACCGGATCGGGCGGGGCCGGAACATGTACGGGGCACGGGTTGTTCTCCGTAGGACAGAGGTACGAACCGACCACGAAATAATCCGTGTACGCGGTACCTGCCGCTTTGCACTCGTCCGTAGCGTAGTAACCGGAGGAGCAGACCTGTACCGAGATGACTGTATCGGGCTTGTAGAAGCTTGCTGCGGGAAGGTTCTCGTGGATCTTCTGCATGCAGTACATCCAGATCCTGACGGCATTGTTACGGTCGCCCTTCGGAATCTCTGTCTGTCTCAGTCTGTTGTCATAGCCGTACCATACAGCTGCCGCATAGTAGGGCGTGAATCCGCAGAACCACTTATCGATGTTGTCTGATGTGGTACCGGTCTTGCCTGCAGTATCGATGAGTCCGCCATCGATGCCGGTGATCTGTCCGCCGTACTGTGACGGGATACCGGAAGTGACGACGCCCTTGAGCATGTCACCGATGAAGAAGCTCGTCTCTTCGGAATAGACCCTGTACTTGAGAGGGTTCGAAGACAGTATGAGATTGCCCTCACTGTCATATACCTCGGTATATGCGTAAGGCTCTGTGTAAGTGCCGCCTGATGCAAACGTGTTATAAGCGGCCGCCATCTCGAGCGTTGTCATACCCTTTGTGAATCCGCCTACGGACTGTGAAGGATATGCGCCCTCTTCGGTCCTGTCGATACCGACCTGCTTAAGATACCAAAGTGCGGTATCTCCGCCGATGTTGGTCCAGAGCTGTGCGGCTATCGTGTTACGCGATTTGACCAGAGCCTGTCGTATCGTGATCGGACCTAAGTAGTCATGCTCATAGTTGACCGGCCACGGCTTCTCGGGATTGGTGGGATCCAGATAACAGACTTCATCGTTATATATCGTGCCTGGCGCGATTATGCCGAGCTCCAAGGCCGGGCCGTAGTCTATCAGAGGTTTTATCGACGAGCCCGGACTTCGGTACGACGACGTCGCCCGGTTAAGCGACAGATTCATGTTCTTCTCGCCGTAGCCGCCCTGCATCGCCGCTATCGCTCCCGTCTGGGTGTTGATAACGACCATCGACCCGTTAGGTTTCTCCGGGTAGTCGGCCAGCGCTTCAGGGTTCGACTGGAACAATTCCTGATTCTTGAAGGCCTCGTCCAATATCGCCTGCGTAGCGGGTTCGAGCGTGGTATAGATCTGATAGCCGCGGTTATATACGAGGGTGGAGGCAAGGCTCCTGGAGATGCCTCTTGATTCCGCGAGATCGTCTATGACCTCGGAGATCGCATACTCCGTAAAGTAAGACTTGATCTGCGAGCCGGTGTTGATGTCCGGTTCCTTGAAGACAATCTCAGTATTGAGAGCATCATTGTACTCTTCTTCGGTAATATAGCCGAGCTCGTACATCTTGCCTAAGATGATCCTCATTCGTCTTAAGGCATTCCTCCTGCCTGACTCTCTGAGAGGATTATAGTATGAGGGGCTCTTCGGGATTCCTGCGATCAATGCACATTCGGGAAGGGTAAGCTCGGAGGCATCCTTGCCGAAATAATTCTGAGCCGCAGCCTGAACTCCGACATAGTTGTTGCCCGTGGGAGCGAGGTTCATGTAGAGCTCTAAGATCTCATCCTTGGACAGCGTCTGCTCGAGTTCCATTGCCGAGAACCACTCCTGGACCTTACGCGAGGTCGAGTGCTCGTCCTGGCCGGAGATGAGCTTTACCGTCTGCTGCGTGATAGTGGAACCGCCGTATGTAGCAGATCCGCCGTTGCTCAGAGCCGACAGGAACGCGCCGCCGATTCTCTTGATGTCGATACCGGAGTGGTCATAGAAACGCTCATCCTCGATGGCGATGATGGCTTCATCCAGATACGTGTCACGCACATCGCTGAAAGATACATATATACGGTCAACGTTCTCGCTGCCGGTGAGCTTGGCGATGACGTTGCCTTCCTTGTCGTATACGAATGATGTCTGGGATTCTTCCGCTGTCGTAAGATCACCTATCGACAGGGGCTTGGTGGTGGAGGCATAACCAAGGAGCATTCCTGCGCCGAATCCTCCGAAAAGGAAACAGATACACAGCGTCACTACGATCAGGACACGTGCAATATCCCACGCGAAAGATCCGAACTCTCTTATTGCGCTCCTGTTAAAACCCGACCTGGTGGGCTTACCCTTAAGCTGCGAGCGTAACTCGTCTGCGAGAGCGCTGTTCTCAGGCTTGACCGGTGCGGTCGAGCGCTGGCTTCTGCTATTCGACAATGCCTATTCCTCCATTTTGAATGTCAACATATTTTACCACTTCTTCGGATATAATTAGATTACTAATATGAGGCAAAGGAGAAGGGCTTTGGAAGAGACTTTTGAGGTCGATATCCGCGCGCTGGGCAATGACGGGCAGGGAATAGGCAGCCTTCCTTCCGGCAAGGTCTGCTTTGTTGAGGGCGTATTCCCGGGCGAGACCTGCATATGCCGCATTATCTCCGAGACCTCGAGATTTGCCAATTGTGAGGCGCTCTCCGTAACAAAGGATTCTCCTTCAAGGGTAAGACCGTTCGAACCTGTACGGGGCCTCTCCGGAGGACTGCCACTTGCATCATTAAGCTACGAAGCGCAGCTTGATTATAAGGCTTCCAAAGTCCGTGACTGCCTTGCAAGAGTCGGAAAGATCTCCGAAGAAGAATTAGACAGCGTGATAAAGCCGATAGTCCCATGCGGCAGACCCGGCAGATACCGCAATCACATGCAGTATGCGATAAAGGATAACTGTATAGGACTGCTCGTATCAGGTTCTGACAGGCTGGGCGCTTATGACGAGGAACTAATCGAGTATGAGATATTCAGCAGACTGAGAAGAGCTGCCGAAGAATGTTTCGAGAGGGCACCTACGACGCTGTTCTCAGGCCTGGTCATGAGAGGGTCAGAGAGGACACATGAAGTCCTGATCGAATTCGTGAGTTCGCTTGGCGCTTCGCATGAGATCGTGATAAGGGATTGTTCTTCTTATCTTGATGCATCGGGGATGTTATCAAGATTTGATTCTGTCTGCGGGGTAGCTGGGTACACGCTTGGCGGAGTGCTGCTCCGTATAAGTCCCGATAAGACATCAAAGAGGACGAGGAGCGGTAAGCGTGCCGTCATCAGAGGCAAAGATCACTACGATGAGATATTCTGCGGCAGGAGGCTTCGCGTTAAGGCCGGATCGTTCTTCCAGGTGAACACCGAACAGGCAGAGAAGCTCGCAGGATTGGTATCCGAAGGTATCAGCGATGCCCGTGTGATTTACGATCTGTACTGCGGTGCAGGAACTCTCGGCATTGCGGTAAAGCGAGAAGGGCAGAAAGTTTTCGGAGTGGAGTCAGTGCCTGAGGCCGTGGAGTCTGCGAAGATCAACAGAAGCCTTGCTTTCCCTGACGGCGGTGCGGACGAATTGTCATTCCTGTGCCGTGATGTGCTCAAGACAGACTTTGCCGGAATGATCAAGTCGGGAAGGATCGAAGCTCCCGATGCTGTCATCGTCGACCCGCCGAGGAAGGGCCTCGATCCGGGAGTAATACTTAAGATAGAAGAACTGGCACCTGCAAAGATCGCGTATGTATCATGTGATCCCGCGACGCTTGCAAGAGACCTCAAGCTGCTCACGAGAAAGTACAGGGTGACCTGCGTAACGCCTGTGGATCTGTTCGCGAATGCGGCGCATGTGGAGACCGTAGTTCTACTGTCAAAAGCAAATTGATATAAGGGCCAGAAAA
>R26__coassemble_288_pt1 | contig 33458 bp, 30 predicted proteins | sample R26__metabat2_low_PE_020 | metagenome-assembled genome bin R26
TCCATCGGTATCGAAGACATGATCATCCCTGACATCAAGGATAAGATGATCGCTGCCGGCGATATTGAGGTCGAAGAGATCAACGAAGCAGCTATGGAAGGTTTCTTCACAGAGAACGAGCGTCATAAGCAGGTCGTTAAGGTCTGGGAGAAGACAGCAGACGATATCACCAAGGCCCTCATGGAGAACCTTGATATCTATAATCCTATCCGTATGATGGCTGACTCCGGTGCCCGTGGTTCCACATCACAGATCAAGCAGCTCGCAGGTATGCGTGGACTCATGCAGGATACGACCGGTGCTACCATCGAGATCCCGATCAAGTCCAACCTCCGTGAAGGTATGAACGTGCTCGAGTTCTTCATCTCATCACACGGTGCTCGTAAGGCCCTCTCCGATACGGCTCTCAAGACCGCTGAGTCAGGATACCTTACACGTCGTCTCGTTGACGTATCACAGTCCGTTGTTGTTACAGAGACAGACTGCGGTACCGATGACTTCACATGGGTCAAGGAGATCACCGAGACATCCAACAACAAGGTCAACGTCATCAAGTCACTTTACGATCGTCTGTACGGCCGTTATGCCGCAGAGGACATCATGAACCTCCAGACAGGCGAAGTCATCGTAGCAAAGAACGAGCTCATCGACGCACTCAAGGCAGAGGCTGTCTGCGATTCCGTAGATAAGGCTAAGGCTGCTGCAAGAGAAGCACGCCAGAAGGTCATTGACTCCGTCAAGATCAAGGGCGAGGAGACTCCCGAGAAGATCGCCGAGAGAGACGAGAAGGCAGCTGCCAAGCTCGCTGAGGCAGAGGCTTCCGGCAAGGTCCTCTCCGAGACAGAGATCCAGCACCTCGGCAGGATCAAGATCAGATCCGTATTCGACTGCCGTTCAAGACGCGGTGTCTGCACAAAGTGCTATGGTATCAACCTCGCTACAGGCCGTCCGGTCGCAGTCGGTGAGGCTGTCGGTATCATCGCTGCTCAGTCTATCGGTGAGCCTGGTACACAGCTTACGATGAGAACGTTCCACTCCGGCGGTATCGCTGCTTCCGGTGAGGATATCACTCAGGGTCTCCCTCGAGTTACTGAGATCTTCGAGGCAAGAGATCCTAAGGGTCACGGTATCATCTCTTCTGTTCCCGGTAATGTCAGGATCGTTGAGAATGAGAAGACAAAGCAGAAGACCATCGTCGTTACACCTGTATACGATGCAGACACACAGCCTATCCTCGATGCAAAGGGCAACCCGATCGAGAAGGTTGAGTACAAGGTTCCTTCACACGCTACGCTGACTGTAAAGAACGGCGAGCTCATCGAAGCCGGCGATCAGATCATCGACGGTAAGATCGATCCTAAGGAGATCCTCAAGGTTAAGGATATCCGTGCCGTTCAGAAGCACATCATCAGCGAGATCACAAAGGTTTACTACTCAGGTGGTGGTGTTAACATCAACGACAAGCACATCGAGATCATTGCTAAGCAGATGATGAGACGTGTCAAGATCGATGAACCGGGCGACACAGGCTTCATGACAGGTACTACTGTTGACTGGTATAACTTCATCTCCAAGAACAGAGACTGCGAGGAGCAGGGTCTTACACCCGCAAAGGGCAATATCATCCTCCTCGGTATCGCAAAGGCTGCTACCGCTGCAGATTCCTTCATGGCTGCCGCATCCTTCCAGGAGACTGCAAAGGTCCTCACAGACGCAGTTATCAAGGGCAGGACAGACAACCTCACAGGTATCAAGGAGAACGTTATCATCGGTTCCCTCATCCCTGCAGGTACAGGTATCAAGGCTCACAACGATATCACAGCCGTTCCTGTTATCAGAGAGAATGCAAACCTTATCACAGGTCACGAGTACGGAAGCGATGCTTCTGACGAGGCTCTCTTTGAGAACGCTTACCTCGAGAATGTTAAGGAGAAGGACGCAATCCTCGACGAGCAGGACAGGGAAGCAGCAGCTAAGCTCGAGCTCGACAGAGACAGGGCATAAGTCATTTGACTTGTAATTGTAAAGCAACAAGGCTGCTATAAAGTTTATAATAACGCCGGGAGAGTCTGTTCTTCCGGCGTTTATTTACGCATTTTTGCCTGAGAATAGCGTGCAAAGGCATGCTGTGGCAATGTATAATGGGCGCATAACAAAAAAGGGAGCAAACTGCATTGGTTTATAAGCACAACCGTAAACAGCATATACTCGCAGTTATCGTAGGTTTCTTCGCGGCCGTACCGGTCATCTGCCTGCCGATAGGCATCAGGGCAGGAGTAAGCCCCGCACTCATCATCTCCAGAGCATATGCTCAGGTATTCGGTATCCAGGAAGGCGCAGGCACTATTGTCGAGGCGCAGGATATCGTAGGCGAAGGTGTTGTGCTCGCAGACGTAAGTAACGGTACATTCGATACCGGTGCCCAGGCTGCCGCTGCAGAGCAGGAGGCAAACTTCTCGGATGTTCCCAAGTATATCGTCTATCAGGAATACGATCAGTCCAATCTCCCTATCGAGCTTCTCGATGTACAGTGTTTTGCGGCTGACAATACCACCTACTACATAAGAGCAAATGCCTCCATCCTCAAGGAGACTCCTAACATGGACTCCGTTACTATCTGCCAGCTCCATCTGGGTCAGGAAGTCACGAGGATCGGAATCGGCGATACATGGTCCAAGATCCAGACCGAAGACGGTCAGGAAGGTTATGTCCTTACAGACTCCATCCAGGATACGATGCTCGAGATCAGCATCGACCGTACGGTATGGGTAGATACGGACAGCCTCATCGTAAGATCCGAGCCTTCAACACAGAGTGAGCAGGTTACGGTCGTTAATGACGAAGACAAGCTCATCTGCAGCGCTATCGTCGGTGATAAGTGGTACAAGGTAACAACACCCGGAGGTTCTACGGGTTACGTATATATCTCATATACAACGCAGACCCCTCCTCCGACCCCGACACCCACTCCCACACCCAAGCCGAAGTCAAGCGGCGGCGGTGGCGGCGGAGGCGGTTACTCCAAGTCCTACGGAGATCCGTCAACACTTCCTTCCACAGGCTGGACAGGTCAGGATATCGCGAACCTCGCGGCTACATTCCTCGGTGTTGACTATGTATATGGCGGAGCTTCCTATGACGGAATCGACTGTTCGGGTCTCGTAATGTACTGCTACGCACAGGCAGGCGTCTATCTGCCTCACGGAGCGAACGCTATCTGTAACAGCTACGGTATCAGCGTACCGAGAAGTGACCTGCAGGTCGGAGACGTAATCTGCTATGACTACGGAAGCTACTGCGGACACGTCGCGATCTACGTCGGCGGAGGACAGGTAATCCACGCATCACGAAGCGGAGATGTCGTCAAATACGGTAACGTCGACATGATGCCTATCAGGGATATCAAACGAATGATCCAGTAGCGGATTTGACCAAAACAATGACAAAGTGCTGCCTTATATTGAGGCGGCACTTTTTATATTTCCTTGTATAATATTATGGTTACAGGTTTTGAAAGAGGTGTACATATGATCGAGAAGAGCATGGAACTGTTCCTTGAAGAATTGTCTTCGGCTGCACCGGTACCGGGCGGCGGCGGAGCATCGGCAGCTGCAGGTGCAATGGCAGCGGCGCTGGGCTCAATGGTAGGCAATCTCACCACAGGTAAGAAGAAATACGCTGAATATCAGTCAGAGATAGAGGAGATCATCGTAAAGGCCGGAGCGCTGAGAGATGATTTCAAGGCTCTCGTGGAGAAGGACGCAGAGGTTTTCGAGCCCCTGGCGAAGGCATATTCCATCCCGAAAGAAGAGCCCGGCAGAGACGAGATCCTGGAGTCATGCCTCAAGACGGCAGCAAGCGCACCTTACGAGATGGTCGTAAAGGCCTGCGAGACGGCGAAGATCCTGGAAAGGCTCGCAGTCATCGGCTCAAGGCTCGCCATAAGCGACGTCGGAGTCGGCGCTACCCTCTGCAGATCCGCAGCTGAAGGCGCTGCCATGAACGTATACATCAACACAAAGCTCATGAAGGACCGCGCATATGCAGAAGACCTGAACGATAAGACACTCAAGGCTGTCGCCGAGGTAAGGAAGAGCTGCGACGAGACATATGAGACAGTAAGAAAGAGCCTCATGGGCGAATAAGGGAGAATATATGGCAAGATTAGGCGGTAAAGAAGTATCTGAAAGCATCGTGGCAGGCCTTAAGCCCGTTATCGAAGGACTCGCTGGCAAAGGCATTACGCCCACTCTCGGAGTGCTGAGGGTAGGAGAGAGAGGCGACGACCTCGCATATGAGAGAGGACTTCTCAAGAAGTTCGGATCCTGCGACTGCAAAGTCGATGTCACGGTACTGGATGCGGAGTGCACCCAGGAAGAACTGGACAGCGCTTTCGACAAGATGAACGAAGACGGCAACATCCACGGTATCCTCGTGTTCAGACCGCTTCCCAAGCATCTGTCCGACAGCCACATCATTGAGACCATAGATCCCGGCAAGGATGTTGACTTCATGAACTCGAGGAATCTCGCGGGAGTGATCGAGGGCCGCAAGGATGTCGCTGCACCCTGCACGGCCGAGGCTGTCATCAGCATGATCCGCCACTACGGCATCGAGACGCGCGGCAAGAAGGCCGTCGTCATCGGCAGGAGCCTCGTTATCGGCAAGCCCGTCACGCTCCTTCTCATAACCGAGAATGCCACCGTTACCGTATGCCACACCAAGACTGCCGACATCAAGGCAGAGTGCCGTGCGGCAGACATCATCATCGCATGCTGCGGCGTCGCGCGAATGGTCACACCCGACTTCGTCCGCGAAGGACAGATCGTCATAGACGTCGGCATGAACGTTGACAGCGAAGGCAAGCTCTGCGGCGACGTCGATTACGATGCGGTCGAGCCTATCGTGGATTCGATCTCACCCGTACCGGGCGGCGTAGGTTCCGTTACCACATCGATACTTCTCAAGCATGTTGTGGATAACTGTGTAAGGATCTGCGGAGCAGAATAATATGGCCAGGCGCGGTAAGGAGGACAATCCCGTAAACAACTGTCCCTATGCGGACAAGTGCGGAGGTTGCGCCTATACCGGCTGCAGTTACATGGAGCAGGCGACTGCAAAGCAGAAGATGATAACGGATCTTCTCCCGAAGGGGATAAAGATCAACCCGATCATCGTCTGCGAGAACCCGTTCCACTACAGGAACAAAGTCCATTCGGCATATAAGAGACTTAAGAACGGACGCATCGTCTGCGGTCCGTATGAGAGGTCTTCACATCACATAGTAAGCGTTGACGACTGCCTTCTCGAGAACGAGACTGCGGGCGCCATAATCCGCGACTGCGCTTCGATCGCGGGCCGACTTAAAGTAAATGTATTCAGCGAAGCCACCGGCACGGGCGAACTCCGCAAGGTGCTGGTCAAGGTAGCGGAAGCGACCGGTGAAGTCATGGTCGTCCTGGTCATCGGCAACAGGTATTTCTCCAAGAAGAATGTATTCATCAAGGAACTCATGAAGCTCCACCCCGAGATAACGACGATACTGATCAGCATCCACCGCGGTCACAATTCCATGATCCTGGGAGATGTCATTAGAAGAGAGACGGGTCCGGGATATATCGTTGACGAGCTCCTCGGGAAGAAGTTCAGGATATCGGCTTCGTCATTCTATCAGGTCAACAGGAAGCAGGCAGAGCTTCTCTATTCGGCGGCGATCAGGCTGGCAAAGCCCGGAGCAGACGAGGAGATCCTGGACTGCTACTGCGGGACAGGCACCATATCCATCTGTGTCTCACCTTATGCTAAGCACGTTACCGGTGTTGAACTCAATCCCGATGCGGTAAGAGATGCCGTTAAGAACGCCAAACTCAACCGCGTGAAGAACGCGGATTTTGTCTGTGCCGATGCGACGGAGTACATGGAGGAGCTGGCTTCTTCCGGCAGCAGGTGCGATATAGTGATACTCGATCCCACAAGGCTCGGAACCACCAAGAGATTCATCAATGCCTGCGCGAAGCTGGCACCTTCGAGAATCGTATATGTATCGTGTGGTCCCGATACACTGGCAAGGGACCTGAGGCTCTTTGCAGCCAAGGGTTACTACACTGAAGTCGCTGAACCCTGCGACATGTTCCCGTGGGCAGAATCATGTGAATGCGTCTGCATACTGAAGAAGAGGTGATGCGGTCATGACTGACAGAGAACTTACCAAAGTGCTTATGGGGATGCAGGATAAGGAATATGCGAAGCTGCAGGTAAAGACGATCCCCACGGCCGACCCGTCAAGGATAATAGGGGTGAGGACTCCGGATCTCAGGAAGCTTGCCAAGGAGATGTATAAGGCCGGAGATCATGAGAAGTTCCTGGCGGATCTTCCGCATAAGTATTTCGAGATGGATCAGCTGCACGCCTTTGTGATATCGCTTGAGAAGGATTTCGATAGGTGTGCGGAAGAGGTCGAGGCGTTCCTTCCGTATGTGGATAACTGGGCAACCTGCGATCAGATGTCGCCCAAGGCCTTCAAGAAGTATCCGGAAAGACTGCTTCCCTATATAGACAGGTGGATAAAGTCAGATAAGACCTATACGGTCAGGTTCGCGATAGGGATGCTGATGGAGCATTTCCTGGGCGAAGGATTCCGTACGGAGTATGCGGACATGGTGGCTGCGGTATCTTCCGATGAGTACTACGTCAACATGATGAGGGCCTGGTATTTTGCCACAGCCTTGGCAAAGCAATATGATGCTATAATCACTTATGTAGAGGATAAGCGCCTGGATGACTGGACGCATAACAAGACAATACAAAAGAGCATCGAGAGTTACCGCATCTCGGATGAACAGAAAGTATATTTGCGATCGCTGAAGGTCGGGAGAAGAGGATAGGAATGTATTACAAGATAGGCGAGAGGATCGAGGAATTCGAACCTACGACATTTGAGAACATCGATTTCCAGTATATTGCCGTTGTCAGCTCCGAAGAGTGGGTGAATTCCAACAGGAAGTTTGATATGGGAATAGAGTGGGATATCGATCTTGCAGAGATATCCGATACCCGCGCGACGGTGAATATCGATTCCCTTACGGGAACGTTTTCCATCCCGAGCAGAAAGGATATCTTCGGACCCAAGCACAAGTTTGCATTTGCCTTGGATGAGAAGGGTGTGGTCTTCATCGATGACGAAGGCTTTGCTTCGAAGATAATCGAGAAGATCGCTTCCACAAAAAAGTGCATCAATCCCTGCCTCGAGAGATTCCTCTATGACTTCCTGGAGAGCATCATCCACAGGGACTTCATACTGCTCGAGAAGTACGATGTGAGACTGGATCAGATCGAATCGGAGATATTAAGCGGCGAATCAGAAGATCTGATCAGAGAATTGAGCGACATCAGAAGCGAGCTCAGAGACCTCAGGTCACACTATGCCCAGCTCCTGGATCTCAGTCAGGAATTCGAAGAGGACGAGAACGGTTTCTTCAAGGACAGCAACGAGAGGTACTTCCGCCTTGTCAGCCAGAGAGTCCAGACCCTGCATGATCTCACGACTTCTCTGTCTGATTATGCTGCGCAGGTAAGAGATCTCAATCAAACGCAGATCGACATCAAGCAGAACAGGATAATGACTATCCTTACGGTCATTACAAGTATCTTCATGCCGCTTACACTCATCACGGGATGGTACGGAATGAACTTCGTCTATATGCCGGAGCTTCAGTCTCCCATCGCATATCCGATCGTTATAGGCATCAGTGTCCTGATATTCGCGGGATGCCTCATATTCTTCAAATTGAAGAAGTGGCTCTGAATTATAGTATAATTACATTATTGAAATAAGGAGGATAGTATATGGGTATTAAGGGTTCAGTAAAAAAAGCAGGTGCAGTTATCGTATCGGCAGCTATGCTCACATCACTTGCTTCCTGTGCGGGTTTATTCGGCGGACAGGCTGTCATAGATGCTGCTGAGTCTCTGGGTGATGCTGTCATCGATGGCGATGCAGGCAAGATCATCAAGCTCTCAACGGAAGAGAAGGACAGCGAGATCGCAGAAGCTCTGGATCTCATCCTGGATGACGATAATTATTCTGATGATTACAATGCATATATCGATGCCATGAAGAATACGATGTCTTACGAGGTCGATAAGGGCTCCGTTAAGGTCGACGGAGAGAAGGCTTCATGCGACATCACATTCACGATGGCTGATTTTGAAGCTCTTGATGACGATGACTACGAGGATATCGACGACATCATCGATGCCGTAGGCGACCTCGATACAAAGGACTATGAATACACGGTCAAGTTTGAGAAAGACGGTGACGACTGGCTCGTATCCAACCTGAGCAGCGATGACTTCGGCGCACTCTTTGATTACAGATCATACAGCCTTCCCGTTACGAACGTCGCAGGTGACTATGTCGCAGTATTCGATCTTACTGATGTCATGAATGAATCCCTCACGGGTTCTCTTGGCGCTGATATCGAGATGCAGGGAACGATAGAGATGACATTCTATCTCTCGCTCGCAGAAGACGGAACATTCTCATTCTCCTACGATGCAGAAACGCTGGTTGCATCTGTCATGAACTATATTGATTCCAATCTCGATGCCATCTTCATGACAGCATTTGATACAACATCTCCCGAAGAACTCGAGACATATGCAGCGCTTCTCGGCTATTCAAGCTATGATGAACTGAAGAGCGACCTCGGCGATCAGATCACCTCGAGCATTTCCACGGACGACCTGGAAGATACTGAGGTAACCGGAACATATACGGTAGACGGCAATGAGATCGTAATGACGGCCGAGAACGAATATGGAACGGCTATCCCTACCAACGGAACCATCGAGGACGGCAACATCGTTATCAACATCGAAGTAGACGATGACGAAGTGCTCGGTTCAGATCCCATCGATCTCGTATTCGAGCCTGTCGCTTAACGGACAGTAAAACACGCAAAAAAAGATCTTAGGGACGGTGACTTCGGATCATTAAGACATAAGCGCAGGAGGTGACATCATGGCAGACCTTGAACACAGGAAGTCGGCTAAGGTTATACGATTCACGGATGACCAGGGCAATCCTATTGCGAACAAACGTCTTAAAGCGGAACAGATCAGTCATAAGTTCCTGTTCGGATGCGGCGGTTTTGATTTTGTAAGCTATTACAGGACCGAGAACGAGTATGAGAGATCCTTCTATAAGGAAAGAATGGACAAGTGGCTCAATGTGTTCAATTACGCCACACTGCCCTTCTATCTCGGAAGGTTCGAAGCGGAAGAAGGCAAACCCGAGACCGAGAGCAGGATGCAGGCTGCGAAGTATCTCACTGAGCGCGGCGTAGTCTGCAAAGGCCACCCGCTTGTGTGGCATACTGTGTGCGCCGACTGGCTCATGAACTATGACAACGAGACGATACTGCAAAAGCTCAAGGGACGCATAGAGCGCGAGGTGACAGGCTTCAAAGGCACCGTAGACATGTGGGATGTCATCAATGAAGTGGTCATAATGCCGGTCTTCGATAAGTACGATAATGCGGTAACGAGAGTGTGCAAGGAGTACGGACAGGTCCCGCTGGTGAAGACTGTTTTCGATGCGGCGCATAAGGCAAATCCGGAAGCAGAGCTCCTGCTCAACGATTTCAATACATCGCCCAAGTACGAAGAGCTCATCGAGCGCTGCCTGGATGTGGGAGTTCCGATCACGGCGATAGGCATACAGTCGCATCAGCATCAGGGATACTGGGGCAGAGAGAAGATACTGGATGTATTGGACAGATTCGGAAGGTTCGGGCTGCCGATTCATTTTACCGAGAACACGCTTACATCAGGCGATTACCTCGTGCCGCCGGAACTCGAAGACCTTAACGACTTTGTTGTTACGGCAGAGCAGTGGCCTTCCACTCCTTCAGGTGAGGCTCGTCAGGCTGATCAGATAGAGGAGATGTACCGCATCCTGTTCGACCATCCTCTGGTACAGGCGATAACCACATGGGATTTTACGGACGGCGCGTGGCTTAATGCACCGAGCGGATTCCTGAGGCTCGATAACAGCGAGAAGCCTTCATATCATCTGCTCCGCGATCTCATCTTCAATGAATGGCATACCGATACGGTGGTAACCACAAATGAAGACGGTATCGCAGAGATCAAGGGCTTCAAGGGAACATACAAAGTGATACCGGAAGAGGCCGGCATAGTCCTCGGAGAAGGCCAGGGAACCATTGAGATATAGGGACGGCGGGAAACACTACAGTATATGAGCAACTATTTAAAACAAAGCGAACCTGAATTCAACGAATATGCAAACGAGTACAGGAGTATTCATACAGATAACGTTGGCAAGGTATCCGGAGTTGATAGCGAGTATTTCTGCGAATACAAGATAAAGGAGATCAAAGACCATGTAAAAGGAGATTATCCTGCGTGGCTTGATCTCGGCTGCGGAGACGGACTGTCTGCCAGGTTCGTGACCTCGTATTTTCCGGGCACAAAGTATCAGGGGATCGATGTATCTGATGCCAGCATAGAACAAGCAAAGGAAAAGAATACACCTTCAGCGGAGTTCCTGCTGTATGACGGAAAGAATTTCCCTTTCCCGGATGATTCGTTCGATATGGTATTCTCCGCCTGCGTATTCCACCACATACTCCCCGAAGACCGGGACGGAATACTTGATGAATGTTTCAGGGTATTAAGACCGGGCGGTAAGCTGGTTATCTTTGAACATAATACCTATAATCCTGTTACAAGGAAGATCGTAAGAGACTGCATATTTGATGATAATGCGATCCTGGTCAACGAGCACAGATTCCGCAAACAGATAAAGCAGCACGGCTTCAAGAATGTGCTGCGAAGATTTACCATCTTCTTTCCCAGGAAGGGCCCGTTCAAGAATCTGTCCAAGCATGAATACATGCTCCGCTGGTGCATGTTCGGAGGGCAGTACTATATTGTCGCGGAGAAGTGATCAGATCCTTCCGAATCCGACAGCCTTTCTGACACGCTCGTATTTCTCTTCAGCGATCTTATTGGAGAACTCTCTTCCTGCGTCGAGGATCTCGTCGATCCTGCCGCTGGAGATGACTTTCTCATAGTTCTCCTGAACGGGCATGAGCTTCTCGACAACGACATCTGCAACGCCCTTCTTGAGGTCGCCGTATCCGCCGCCTTCAAACTTTGCCACTGCATCTTCTATTGTGCATCCGCTGAATACGGAAAAGATGGTGAGGAGGTTGGATACGCCAGGCTTGTTCTCTTCATCGAACTTGATGACGCCGTCAGAATCGGTTACCGCGGACATGATCTTCTTGCGGATCTGCTTCTCCGTATCAGAGAGGAAGACGGAAGCCTTGGGGTTAGTCGTGGATTTGCTCATCTTCTGTTCCGGGTTCTGAAGATCTCTGATCTTCGCACCGATAGTGGGGATCATCGGCTCGGGTACTCTGAACAGTTCGCCGTATCTGTTGTTGAAACGGATGGCGATGTTCCTCGCGAGCTCTACATGCTGCTTCTGATCGATACCTGTAGGAACATACTTGGGGTCATACAGGAGGATATCCGCAGCCATGAGGTCAGGATATGTTACGAGGCCTTCGGTAAAAGTCTCGTGAAGTGCGGACTTGGCCTTGAACTGATGCATACGGGTGAGGTCTCCGTGAGGAGTGTGGCACTCGAAGATCCAGGACAGGTTAGCGTGATACAGATTCTCGGACTGGATGTAGATGTGCATGTTCTCGAGATCGGGATCTACGCCGCAGGCAATATACATAGCGATGGCGTTGATGATGTTCCTGTGCAGAGCCTCAGGATCCTGAGGTACCGTGATGGCATGCATGTCGGGGACGAAGAGGAAAGTCTCGTAGTCCTTCTGATAGTTTACTATCTGGCTGATGCCGCCTGCATAGTTTCCGATCGTAAGTGCGCCGCTGGGCTGAAGCCCTGTCAGTAATCTGTCCATATAGTCCTCCATAACTGATAACGACTAATATTAACACTTTATAATATAATTGTCTAAAAAAAGGAGTGTGACAGATGCTGTATGTCCTGACGGCACTTAAGTGTGAAGCTGCTGCGCTTTCCGGCATGCCCGGGACCGTCATCGTGACCGGCGTCGGAGACAGGTGCAAGGATAAGCTCGAAAGCGTCACACTCACACCCGGTGACCGCGTCCTCAACGTAGGCTGCGCGGCAGGCAGAGCTGTCGGCTCGGCATATCTTGCAAACCGTATCGAGAACGGCCGCACCGGGAAGGTCTTCTATCCCGACATGCGCACAGGAATGCCTTTCCCCGAGACGCGTCTTGTCACTGCTGCAGATGAAGTTAATGAAGTCACGGACGATGCCGTCTTCGACATGGAAGGCGCGCTTATCTGCGAGTGGGCACTTAAGAAGATCCCGCCGTCCTCTGTCGCATTCATCAAGGCCGTCTCGGATGACGGCACCATGCGTCCTTCGGCAGCTGATGTGACGCGGCTGATAAGACAGCACATAGACGGAATAAAGAAGGTAGCGGAGAGCCTTGTAAAAGACACGGACGGATATGAGATAACGGCTGTCCCCGAAGGTCAGGCAGACGAACTCAGGCTCTCTCAATACATGCGCAATGAATTTGCTTCACTCTGGCATTATGCAGAAGTATCCGGCCGCCGCAATGAGCTGGAGTGCTTATTGAACGACATGCGCGCCGACGGACGCATTCCCGTTAAGGACAAAAGAGCCGGCAAGGAGATACTGGATGAGATATTCGCACGTCTACGTTGAGAAGGGAGCACGTGATTACCCTCTGACGGATACCATCCTCTCGAAGCTTCAGGGGAGCACCGTCATAGACATAGATCACTACAAGGATGTCTTCGACAGGCCGAGGCAGGACATTGTATTCCAGAAGAAGGACCCCGCTCTCATCCTCGCCGTCAGGACCGGCGCAAAGATATACAAAGGCGCACCCGTCTGCCAGTCGTTCGGGCAGAGGAATTTCTACTATGCGAGCACGGTCATGAACTGCCCCTTCGACTGCGCATACTGCTATCTCAAGGGAATGTATCCTTCTTCCTATATCGTTGTCTTCGTGAACTTCGATGACTATGCGTCGGAGGTAAGAGATCACCTGGCTGAAGGTCCGATGTATGTCTGCGCATCGTATGACACGGACCTTATCGCACTTGATCATCTGACAGGTCTTGCGGGCAGGTGGTGCGATCTTGCAGAAAAGAATGAAGACCTTCTGGTGGAGCTCAGGACTAAGGCGGCGCCGCAGGATCTTCGCGCAGTCCCGAATGTCATATATGCATTTACAATATCGCCCGAAGAGGTGGCCGCAAGATACGAGTCCGGCGCGCCGAGGTCAGCTGACAGGATAAGGGCTGCGGCAAGAGCGCTTGATGCGGGATGCAGGGTGAGGCTCTGCTTCGATCCGATGATCAAGATCCCCGGCTGGCAGGAGCGCTACGAACAGTTCGTGGAAGAAGTCGCAGGCAGCATAGACCTTACCCGCATTACGGACGTAAGCGTCGGCACGTTCAGGATCTCGGGCGAGTATCTTAACGCCATGAGACGAAGGTCGCCCGGTAACGAGATAGCCTGGTATCCGTACACGGTAACAGGCGGCGTCGCGCAGTACACGGAAGAAGACGACAGGAACATGCAGGAGCATATGTGCAGCCTGCTCGGCAGATACATAGGAAGGGAGAAGATATTCACATGGAACTGAAGACAGCGATAGTTACCGGAGCTTCATCCGGCATCGGCAACGCGATATCAAGGATGCTTGCAGAGAACGGCTATAAGGTATACGGGATAGGAAGAGTGTTCGACGAGGCGGATACATTCTTCGAAGAACGCATCTCGATGGACATCAGGGACACCGCCATACTCCTCGAGCGCGTATCGAAGATCAGACCCTGCGACCTGCTGGTCAACGCAGCCGGCAGCGCTTATTACGGTCTGGCTGAGTTCATGACTCCGGATCAGATCATGGAGATGTGCAGGACGGACCTCGAGGCACCGATGATCCTGACTTCGGCTCTTCTTCCCGAACTCAAGGATACCAAGGGCACGGTCATCAACATAGCATCTGTTACTTCCACCAGGATCAATACGCACGGTGCCTGCTACGGCGCGTTCAAGGCGGGACTTCGAAGCTACGGCAGGAGTCTCTTCGAAGAGGTTCGAAAGCACGGCGTCCGCGTCGTTACGGTGTGCCCCGATCTTACGGCGGGGACCAAGCTGTACAGGAATGCCGATTTCGAGCCGTCTGAAGAAGACGGGTGCTTCCTGCTCCCGGAAGATGTTGCCGAATGCGTAAAGGATGTGCTCTCCATGAGGGAGGGTGCAGCCGTGACCGAGGTCGAGGTCAGACCGCAATTTAACCGCATCTCCCGAAAATAATCTGCCTCCCGGAAGGGGCAAGATTGCCTGAAGTCCGCTTAACAGCGGGCTTTTTGTCAGTTTTTCTTGAACTGTTACAGTATTATTACAAGCCACAATATCTAGTGGTTCGCTATTGACTTGACCACAAGATATGGGTAATCTAAAGGAGCACTTCGCAAGAGAAAGCGCTCGCACCTGCACAATATCTGCCGAATAAAGGAGACGGAAATGAGACTCGGGGGACTTCAGAAACTCACACTTCTAGACTACCCCGGTCTGGTTGCCTGTACGGTATTCACGGTGGGATGCAATATGAGATGTCCGTTCTGCCAGAACGCATCGCTCGTCAACAGGATCGAGGAAGAGAATCTGCTTCCCGAAGAAGAGTTCTTCTCGTTCCTGAAGAAGAGACAGGGCATCCTTGACGGGGTCTGCATCACCGGCGGCGAGCCCACGCTGCAGCCCGACCTGAATGACTTTATCGCGAAGATCAAATCGATGGGATTCAAGGTCAAGCTCGATACCAACGGGAGCTTCCCGGACAAGGTAAAGGAGATACTTGATTCCGGCAATGTCGATATGGTCGCGATGGATCTGAAGAATACATTGGACAGATATGCCGAGACGGTAGGAATACCGGGATTTGATACTTCCAAGATATTGGAGAGCATCAACATCATAAGAAGCAGCGGTGTGGAATATGAATTCAGGACAACGGTCGTATCGCCGCTCCACAGACCGGAAGACTTCGGAGAGCTGGCAAAGATGGTGGAAGGATCACCGAGATACTTCCTTCAGAATTTCGTCGACTCAGGAGATCTGGTCGCAGGCGAGGGAATGACGGCACTGACTGAAGAAGAGCTTGATAAGGCTCTCGCGAATGCAAAGGAAATAATACCGCAGACAAAGATCCGCGGGGAAGAATAAAGGAGAAGGAACATGTACAAGATCATCAAGAGAGACGGTAAAGAGGTTGAGTTTGATCTGAGCAAGATCTCCGGTGCTATCGAGAAGGCTTTTGTTGCACAGAAGAGGGAGTACAACAAGCAGATCATCGATATGCTCGCGCTCAATGCCGTATCCGACTGCGAGTCGAAGGCTATCGACGGCAAGGTCGACGTCGAGTCCATCCAGGACAGCGTCGAGGTCACACTTCAGAGAATGGGTTATGAGGACGTAGCCAAGGCATACATCCTCTACAGAAATCAGCGTGAGAAGATCCGCAATATGAATTCTGCCCTCCTCAACTACAAGAACCTCGTCGACAGCTACGTTAAGGTCGAGGACTGGCGTGTTAAGGAGAACTCCACCGTTACTTATTCCGTAGGCGGACTTATCCTCTCCAACTCCGGTGCCATCACGGCTAACTACTGGCTCTCTGAGATCTACGACAAGGAGATCGCAGACGCACACAGGAACGCTGACATCCACATTCACGATCTGTCCATGCTCACAGGTTACTGCGCAGGCTGGTCTCTCAAGCAGCTCATCCAGCAGGGCCTGGGCGGCATCCCGGGCAAGATCACATCCGCTCCCGCAAAGCACCTCTCAACACTCTGCAACCAGATGGTCAACTTCCTCGGCATCATGCAGAACGAGTGGGCAGGCGCTCAGGCTTTCTCCTCCTTTGATACTTACCTCGCACCTTTTGTAAAGGTTGATAACCTCTCATATAAGCAGGTAAAGCAGGACATCCAGTCCTTCATCTACGGCGTTAACACACCTTCAAGATGGGGTACACAGTCTCCCTTTACCAACATCACTCTTGACTGGACTGTTCCTAACGACCTGGCAGAGCAGAACTGCATCGTCGGCGGCAAGGAGATGGACTTCAAGTACAAGGATTGTAAGGCTGAGATGGATATGGTCAACAGAGCCTTCATCGAGATCATGATCGAGGGCGATGCCAACGGCAGAGGCTTCCAGTATCCTATCCCGACATACTCCATCACAAGAGACTTCGACTGGTCCGAGACAGAGAACAACAAGCTCCTCTTCGAGATGACGGCTAAGTACGGCATTCCTTACTTCTCCAACTACATCAACTCCGACATGGAGCCTTCCGATGTACGTTCAATGTGCTGCCGCTTGAGACTTGACCTCAGAGAGCTCAGGAAGAAGTCCGGCGGATTCTTCGGCTCCGGCGAGTCCACGGGTTCAGTCGGCGTTGTTACGATCAACCTCCCGAGGATCGGTTTCCTCGCAAATAATGAGGAAGACTTCTTCAAGCAGTTAGACCACCTGATGGACGTATCCGCAAGATCTCTCAAGATCAAGAGGAACACCATCACTAAGCTCCTCGACGAAGGTCTCTATCCTTACACAAGACACTACCTCGGAACATTCAACAACCACTTCTCCACGATCGGTCTTGTCGGCATGAACGAGACCTGTCTCAATGCCAAGTGGCTCCGCAAGGATCTCACGAACAAGGAAGCACAGGAGTTTGCTCAGAAGGTATTGAACCACATGAGGAACAAGCTGTCTGACTATCAGGAGAAGTACGGCGACCTCTACAACCTCGAGGCAACACCTGCAGAGTCCACATCCTTCCGTCTTGCTAAGCACGACAAGGAGAAGTTCCCGAACATCATCACTGCTAACGATGCTTCCGGCGTATTCTACTACACCAACAGCTCACACCTGCCCGTAGGATACACATCCGACATCTTCGATGCACTGGACGTTCAGGACGACCTGCAGACACTCTATACATCAGGCACGGTATTCCATGCGTTCCTCGGCGAGAGACTTCCCGACTGGAAGGCAGCTGCTTCGCTCGTTCGTAAGATAGCTGAGAACTACAAGCTTCCTTACTACACGATGAGCCCGACCTACTCCATCTGTGCAGCTCACGGCTATCTTGCAGGCGAAGTCAAGGCATGCCCCGTATGCGGCAACCCTACCGAGACTTACTCAAGGATCACGGGTTACTACAGACCTATCAAGAACTGGAACGATGGTAAGTCTCAGGAGTTCAAGGACAGATGCACATACGACATCGAGAACTCACACATGCGTCCCAAGACTTCCACTGTTACTCTCGGCGAGTTCGCTGAGAAGGAGACACCCGAGCTTCTTCCCACAGACTCCGTAGACAAGCCGATCCTCGTAACGACACACACCTGCCCCAAGTGCAAGCAGGTCAAGGCAATGTTCGACGAGCAGAGCTTCGACTACGACCTCGTCTATGCTGACGACGAGCCCGAGATCGCAGAGAAGTACAGCATCGTAAACGTTCCTACTCTCATCGTACCTGACGCGGAAGGCGCGAAAGTATTCACCGATGTTGCGCCCATCAGACAGTACATGAACGAGTGCAAGGGCATCAAGGCTTAAGCTTAATGTAAACAGACACATAACGGTCCGGGATCTACCCGGGCCGTTTTTATTGGAAGAAAATTAACAAATATTAAGTTTATTTTATTCTCCTGCGGTCTTATATTAGAACTGTAAGACCATTTGATCGGAGGTAAGTTCGTATGCTCGAAGATTTTGTAAAAGCAAGAAGATCGGAAGATGAAGAATTGGCTGCCGGTATCAGGGCTGCACGTGAAGCGCTGAATGCCTGCCAGATGAAGATCAAGGAGGCCGGACTTCCGGTAATGGTGATTTTCGAAGGATGGGGAGCAGCAGGCAAGGGAAGTGTTCTCGGCAGGGTCATAAAGAACATCGACCCGAGGTTCTTCAAGGTCCAGACATATGCCGCACCTACGGCAGAGGAGAAGAGATATCCGTTCCTGTACAGATACATCAGGGACATCCCCGAGAAGGGCAAGTTTACTTTCTACGATACATACTGGATGGAAGAGATAACCGATGCGAGACTTGACGGCAGCATGTCTGACGCAGAGTACGAAGAGAGGATCGATTCCATCAACCGCACCGAGAGGACTCTGGTCGATAACGGATACCTTGTAATGAAGTTCTTCTTCCAGATCGGCAAGAAGGAGCAGAAGAGAAGACTCGATGAGCTCCTCGATAACAAGGACACGAAGTGGAGAGTCGACAAGAGCGACCTCTATGAGAACAAGCACTACGATGAGAGCATCAAGGTGTACGACAAGTACCTGAAGGATACGAATTCCCCGACTGCACCGTGGTACATTATCGATGCGAAGGATAAGAAGTTCGCAGAGCTTCAGGTATTGGAGTTCCTGAACAGCGGGATCGAGACCGCGCTCAAGAACAAGGACCTCGCAGTGCCGATCCTGCAGAATACCTATAAGCTCAAGAAGACACCCAAGCTGAAGGACATCGAGCTTAAGGGCAAGACATTGACGGATGAAGAATACGACAAGCGTCTCGACGAACTTCAGAGCGAACTGCGGCAGCTCCACTACAAGCTCTACCGCAAGAAGATCCCCGTCATCATCGCATACGAAGGATGGGATGCTGCAGGCAAGGGCGGCAACATAAAGAGGATCACGGGTGCGCTAGATCCGAGAGGCTTCGAGGTGCTGCCGATCGCATCGCCCGAGCCGCACGAGAAGGCGAGACATTTCCTGTGGCGTTTCTGGACGAGACTTCCCAAGACGGGACACATCGCGATCTTCGACAGGACCTGGTACGGAAGAGTCATGGTCGAGAGGATCGAAGGGTTCTGCTCCGAGAACGACTGGCAGCGCGCTTATAACGAGATCAACGAGTTCGAGAAGGAGCTCACAGACTGGGGCGCAGTCGTCATCAAGTTCTGGGTGCAGATAGACAAGAGGACACAGTTAAAGCGCTTCAAGGAGCGTCAGGCAACGCCGGAGAAGCAGTGGAAGATAACTGATGAGGACTGGCGTAACCGTGAGAAGTGGAATCAGTATGAAGGCGCGATCGATGAGATGATACAGAAGACATCGACCGAGTTTGCTCCGTGGTACATCCTAGAATCCGTCGATAAGAAATATGCGCGCATCAAGGCGCTCGAGATCGTGATAGATCAGATCAAAAAGGCATGCGATAAGTAAGCGTTTAGTCTATTAGCGACCAAAGTTTGAAAGCCCGTTGGTTTTTTTGTAGAAAATGCCGACGGGCTTTTATTTTTGCCCGTGATAGAATAAAAACAGATATTTTACACCTAATTGTCAGATTTGCAAATAGTTTTTCAAATATTTTTTATTTTTACGGGAAGGAGAGGTATATGGCTTTTAAGATTGGAGACAATATTGTCTATGGAGCAAAGGGAGTCTGCTTGATCGACGATATCAGAGATATGAGCTTTTTCCACGAGCGTCCGCAGAAGTATTATGTTCTCAAGCCGCTCTTTGTTAAGCAGTCGGCTACTGTATATGTTCCGCTGGAGAACAAGGCTCAGGTAAGCAGGATCCAGAAGGTCCTTTCCAAGAAGGAAGCTATATCCCTCATCGATCATCTGCCCATCACGGGCGGAGAATGGATTGAAGACCGCAATGCCCGTAAGGATGCTTTCAACGACATCGTTGCCAACGGAAGCCGCGAGGAGATACTGCAGCTGATCAGTCTTATCTATAAGCGTGCAGAAGAGCTCTCATCTGAGGGCAAGCATCTCAATGCGCAGGATGAGCGTGTTCTTGCCGATGCTAAGAACAGGATGAACAACGAGTTCGCGATAGCCCTCAACATGGAACCCGAGGGTGTCGTCGAATTGATCGAAGAGAAAACAGGATTTGCTTTCGCCTGAAGTATTGCATTCCATTTGAGATTGTGATTTAATAACCGCAGTTTTTTAACAGGAGAATTCCATGAAGACTGCGGTTTTTTATTGCGCATTTAACTTTTATTACTACGGTGACAACACCGGAGCGGTTTGTGCGTGAATAAAAACTGGTATAGCCAAGAAGAGTTTTAAGATAGAAGCGCTGCACAAACCGGAAGGTGTGCAGCGTTTTTGATTAATCAGGTTAACAAAACAAAAGGAGATAAAGAACATGATCGCAGTATTGAAGAAGACAGCAACCAAGGACCAGATCGAGAGTCTTAAGGGATGGTTCGAGAACAAGGGCCTCAAGGTCAACGAATCACAGGGTGAATTCTGTACCGTATTGGGCCTCATCGGTGATACGACTCAGGTCGACATCGAGATGCTCATGGGTCTCGACATCATCGAGACAGTAACCCGCGTATCCGAGCCGTTCAAGAAGGCAAACAGGAAGTTCCATCCCGAGGATACCGTAGTGGACTGCGGCGGCGTTAAGATCGGCGGAGGACATTTCGCGGTAATGGCAGGTCCGTGCTCCGTAGAATCCAGAGAGCAGATCATCGAGACGGCAAAGCGCGTCCAGGATGCAGGTGCCACGCTCCTGAGAGGCGGCGCATTCAAGCCGAGAACATCACCTTATGATTTCCAGGGCCTCAAGGAAGAGGGCATAGAGCTCCTTCTCGAGGCAAAGGCTGCTACAGGTCTTCCCATCGTAACCGAGATCATGAATCCCGATCACCTTCATCTTTTCAAGGATGTAGATGTCATCCAGGTAGGTGCAAGGAACATGCAGAACTTCGAGCTGCTCAAGGCACTCGGCAAGACAGATAAGCCGATCCTCCTGAAGCGCGGTCTTTCCGCTACGCTCAAGGAGCTCCTCATGAGTGCAGAGTACATCATGAGCGAGGGCAACCCCAATGTCATCTTCTGCGAGAGAGGCATAAGGACATACGAGACATACACGAGAAATACTTTCGATCTGTCCGCAGTCCCGATCCTTCACGAGCTGTCACATCTTCCCGTCGTTGCTGACCCTTCACATGCGACAGGCAAGAGATCACTCATCAGGCCCATGGCGATGGCTGCAACTGCAGCAGGTGCGGACGGACTCGAGATCGAGGTCCATCCGGATCCTTCCAAGGCACTGTCCGACGGCGCACAGAGCCTCACACCCGATATGTTTGTCGATGTCATGGCACAGATCAATAAGGTTCGCGGTATACTCTGATTATGGAAAAGTTCACAGTAGGAATTGAAGGATTAGGTCTTATCGGAGCTTCTTTCGCGAGAGGCTTCAAGAAGCGCTGCAAGGAAGTTACCGTCCTCGCTGACAACCGCACCAGAGCCACGCTGGACAAGGCGATGGAAGAGGGTACGGTCGACGGCGTTCTGGACAGGGACAGCATCGGAAGCGTGGATCTTCTGATCGTCGCGCTCTACCCCGAGGCGGCAGTTAAGTATCTTGAAGAGAATGCTCCATTCATAAGTGCAGACACGATCGTAACCGATGTCTGCGGACTTAAGAGATACATCTGCAAAGAAGGTTACCGTCTCGCTGACGAACACGGCTTCACCTTCATAGGCGGTCATCCGATGGCCGGCACACAGTATTCCGGTTACGATAATTCCAAGGCGGACATGTTCGTGGGCGCATCCATGATCCTCGTACCGGATCCTTCCAAGGACGGCAATTCCGTTCTCGGCAAGCTCGACATCATAAAAGACATGCTCGGAAAGCTCGAGTTCGGAAGATTCGTCATCACGACTCCGGAGAATCACGACCGCATGATCGCGATGACTTCGCAGATGGCGCATCTCGTATCGAGCTGCTATGTAAAGAGTCCGGGTGCGGAAGAAGCAGAGGGCTTCACCGGAGGTTCGTTCCAGGACCTTACGAGAGTTGCTTACCTCAACGCAGGAATGTGGACCGAGCTCTTCCTCGAGAACAGGGATTACCTCCTGTCCGAGATCGAAGCAGTACAGAAGGAACTCGAGAGATACAGAGCTGCGATCGACGCGTCAGACAGCGAAGAGCTGTACCGTCTGCTCGACGAGGGCAGCAAGATCAAAGAGAGGATCTTAAGAAATGGACAGGATTAATATTCAGGCTTCATCCGATTACGATGTTCTCATCGGAACAGGTCTCATCGACAGCTGCGGAACACATATCCGCGAGTGTCTTATCCGTGCCCAGAAGGCGCTTATAGTAACAGATACAAACGTTGCTCCGCTGTATCTCGGAAGAGTTAAGTCTTCGCTCGAACGCGAAGGCTTTTCTGTATCGGAGTACATTTTCGAGGCGGGGGAAGAGAAGAAGAACATAGAGTCCATTGCAGGCATGTGGGCCGTGATGGCATCTGAAGAGTTCACGAGAACGGACATCGTGGTCTCACTGGGCGGCGGTGTTGCGACCGACATGGGCGGTTTCGCGGCTGCAACTTTCCTTAGAGGTATCAAGGTCGTGCAGATACCCACGTCGCTCCTGGCGATGGCAGACGCAGCGCTCGGAGGCAAGACCGGAATAGACCTTCCGCAGGGCAAGAACCTGGCAGGAGCCTTCCACCAGCCTTCGATGGTAATAGAAGATACCGACTGCCTGGCAACGCTTCCTGCCGAGGTGTTTACCGAGGGCATGGCAGAAGTCATCAAGTACGCGTTCATAATGGACAAGGACCTCTACGAAGTCCTTCAGGATATCGCATCTGAAGGCAGGGCAATGTCACTTCAGGAAGACATCGATACGCTTACAAGTATCCTGATATCCTGCGTTAAGGATAAGGCTGAAGTGATAGCCGAAGACGAGAAGGATAACGGCAGACGCCAGATCCTGAATTACGGTCATACGATAGGTCACGTCATCGAGAGGAACAGCAACTTCACTCTTGCGCACGGCGTATGCGTTGCCAAGGGTATGGGCATCATAACGGACAGCTGCCTTAAGGCGGGACTGATGCCTGCTGATACGGCAGAGAGCATCAAGGGCCTGATCAGCGCATACGGTCTTCCCACAGGTGATCCGATCACTGCGGAAGACGCCGTATCTGGCGCTATGAACGACAAGAAAAAGCGCGGCGATTCTATCTCTCTCATACTGGTAAACGAGATCGGCAAAGCAGAGATAAAGAAGATGACACCCGAAGAGCTTCTGGAGTTCCTCAGATGATAAAGATACATCCGTCCGGCAAAGAACTCGTCATCAAGGCGCCCCCGTCCAAATCGATCTTCCACAGGGAACTGATCGTAAATTACATCCTGGGCGCCAGGGGCGGATACCTGGATAGTTGTGACGGCGACAGCAACGACATCAGGGCGACCAAGGACTGCCTTAAGGCGATAGACGGCATCACCGGAACGGAGGATGTTATCCTTCCCGTGCAGGAGAGCGGCTCGACGTTAAGGTTCATGATCCCCGTTGCACTGGCGCTTACGGGCGGCAGGAACAGGCTTATATTCAGGACGGAAGGCAGGCTCATACAAAGACCTCTGGAAGAGCTCTCCGACTGCCTTGCAGAACACGGCATCACCATCTCGAAAGACATTCCTTCCTCATCCGTTACTGTAGAAGGACACCTCACACCCGGAAGATATGTGATAGACGGCAGCGTCTCGTCGCAGTACATCTCCGGACTTCTTATGGCGCTGTCGTTCTTCGATGCACCCTCGGAAGTTGAAGTGACGGGAAAGCTGTCATCGGTACACTACATAGAACTCACCACGGGCGTTCTTGCCAAATACGGAGTTAATGTAACGCTCGCATATAATGTTTACGCAGTTCCCGGAAGACCTCAGGGTCTTAAGCTTACGGGAGATTTTGAAGTGGAAGGCGACTGGTCGAACGGCGCGTTCCTTCTCTGCCTCGGAAGTCTCAAGAGCGAGGGCGTGAAGGTCGCAGGACTTGATGCAGATTCTCTTCAGGGAGACAGGAAGATCACTGAATTCCTGGCTGGTCTTAATATCGATATAGCAGATAACGATGGTGTCCTTGAGACGGTCCGCAGGGATCAGAAGATCTCTGAGATCACGATGCAGTGCGACGATATTCCCGACATAGTTCCGTACATGGCAGTTACCGGTGCGTTCTATGCGGGCAGGACAGTTCTTCAGGGAACGTCGCGTCTCAGGATAAAGGAATCCGACCGCGTAAAGGCGGTGACAGACATGCTTAATTCCTGCGGGATCAGGGCAGAGTCTGACGAAGATTCGATCACGGTATACGGTATCGATCCTGCGGACATACCCGCGACTATAGAGCTTACCTCTTCAGGCGATCACAGGATGGCAATGTGCGCCGCCCTCCTTGCGGAAGGATTGGGCAGAGAGATAAGCATCGATGACATAACCTGTCTGGACAAATCCTTCCCTGCATTCAGGGAGACAGTTGAAAGGGAGATGATGTTATGAGCATGGACAGCACATACGAAGGAAAGACATTATCGCTTAAGATCTACGGCCAGTCTCACAGCGAGACCATAGGCGTATATATAAAAGGACTTCCCGAAGGCGTTGCTCCCGATGAGGAGTTCACGAGAAGCTTCATGGCGAGAAGAGCTCCCGGCAAGAACGCATGGTCCACTCCGCGAAAGGAAGCAGACGAGGTCATCTTTGAGAAGACGGAAGACTGCCTCCACGGCTACATTGTAAACACCAACACGAAGCCGAAGGACTATGCCTCGATAATGAACTGTCCGAGGCCGTCTCATGCTGACTATACCGCAGGCATCATATACGGCGATGAGGCGGCAAGATCCGGCGGCGGAATATTCTCCGGAAGGATGACCGCGCCTCTGTGCATCGCTGGTTCCATCGCACTCTCCGAGCTTAAGAAGATGGGCATCGAGATCCATGCGCACATCAGGAGCATCGGCAACGTATATGACGATTCTTATTACGATCACGAACCCAGGGATCCCGAGTTCAAAGAAGAACTCGCACGTTGTTCGGAAAAGGAATTCCCTGCGATCTCAGACCGCTCTGCCGATGAGATGAAAGAGATCATAGAATCGGCAAGACATGATGAGGATTCCGTGGGCGGCGTCATCGAGTGTGTTATCTACGGCATGCCCGAAGGTATCGGCGGTCCGATCTTCGGGGGCATAGAAGCAAAGATCGCAGAGCTCGTCTATGCGATCCCTGCGGTCAAGGGCGTCGAGTTCGGCCTTGGATTCGGAAGCTCCGTGCTAAGGGGATCCGAGAACAACGATCCGTTTGTCTATGAAGAAGATAAAGTAAGACTTAAGACCAATAAGTGCGGAGGAATACTGGGTGGCATCAGCGTAGGCGAAGCTGCTCCAATCGTCTTCGCAGCAGCCGTCAAGCCCACTCCCTCAATCTCTAAGGAGCAGGACACGGTCGACCTCGCAGGCGGGAAGAACACGAAGATCTCCATACAGGGAAGACACGACCCCTGCATAGTTCCCCGTGCGGTTCCCGTAACAGAGGCTGCCGCAGCAATAGCGATTTATGATATGATTCTCTCAAGGGGGAATTGATCATGGGTGAACTGGATAAGCTGCGTATCGAGATCGATTCAATAGACCGCGACATCCTCGATGCTCTCGAGAGAAGGATGTCAGTGTGCCGCAGGATCGGCAATGCCAAACGTGCGAACGGTATTGAAGTGTTCGACGGGGCAAGGGAAGAAGCTAAGCTTAAGCAGATAAGAGAAGCGGCAGGCTTCGAGAGTGCGCCTTATGCAGAGGATCTCTTCCGCAATCTAATGGACTATGCCAAGATCCATCAGAAGAAGCCGGCGTTCGGCGTTCTCGGCAAGTCATTGCCTCACACATATTCCCCGATGATCCACAACATCTTCGATCCGTCATATACATATTCAGTTATAGAGCGTAATGAGGACGAGATCGACGAACTGTTCGGGAGCGGAGTATTCAAAGGATTCAATGTAACCATCCCTTACAAGAGAGAAGCTTTTGCACGCTGCGATGTTGTCGATGATGCTGCGAGAGATACGGGCAGTGTCAACACGGTAGTATTCGGCGATGACGGCAAGACCTGCGGTTACAATACGGATTGCTTCGGCTTTACCTATATGCTCGAGCGCAAGGGGATAGATGCGGCAGGCAAGACCGTCCTCGTGCTTGGCGGTACAGGCGGTGCGGCGTCTTCAGTAATGTTCTCGCTTAAGCAGATGGGTGCGGCACAGATCATACAGTGCGGAAGGACATCCGAAGTAAACTATGAGAATGTCTATGAGCGCGCCGAAGGAGCAGAGATCATAGTCAACTGCACACCCGCCGGAATGTATCCCGAAGTCAACAAGAGACTCATCGATCTCAGCCGTTTTGAGAAGGCTGAAGCATGCGTTGATCTTATCTATAATCCTTCAAGAACAAGATTCCTTCAGGATGCAGAAGAGCTTGGCATAAAGACTGCCGGCGGCCTTTCCATGCTCGTCGCTCAGGCTTACAAGGCATCGAGATTCTTCGCCGGTGATAAGGAAGGCGCAGAGAACATCGGAGAAGATGCAAAGAAGCTCATAGAGAGCGTAATAAGCAAGCTTGAACTGTCAATGCGCAACATCACTCTCATCGGCATGCCGGGGTCAGGCAAGACGACTCTTGCAAAGCGTCTGGCACTTCTTACGGGACGTAAGATGATAGATCTCGATTATGCATACAGAGACAAGTACGGTATGACTTCCGCAGAGGCGATATCAGGTCTCGGTGAAGACGCATTCCGTGAGAACGAGATGGAGGTTGCCGCTGAAGTTCTTCCTTCATCGGGTCTTGTCATCTCATGCGGCGGAGGCATCGTCACAAGAGAGCAGAACAAGTTCTATGTAAGATGCAATTCCAACGTTATATATCTCGAGCGTCCTCTGTCGACGCTGTCTGATCATAACCGTCCGGTATCGATACAGCACGGTGTGGAGAAGCTCTACAGTCAGCGTAAGGAAGCATATGAGACCTGGTGCGATTACAAGCTGCACTTGGAGCGCTTCGATGACAAGGCATCATATTCTGACGGTGCCGGTCTCGCAGCCATGGAACTCATAGAGAAGATGAAGGGCGGATTATCATGAAGATATTAGTCATCAACGGACCCAATCTCAATATGCTCGGAATAAGAGAGCCGGAGTTATACGGAAGCACGACATATGAAGATCTCATCACCATGATCGAAGGTCACTGTGAAGAGAAGGGAATAGAAGTCAAATGTCTTCAGAGCAATCACGAAGGTGACCTTGTGGATTTTATCCAGGGTGCTTTCTTCGACGGTACTGACGGCATAGTCATAAACCCCGGTGCATATACGCACACATCGGTCGCAATTCTAGATGCGCTTAAGGCGGTATCCATCCCCGCAGTCGAAGTCCATATAACTGATATAGACGAGAGAGAAGACTTCAGGAAGGTATCTTACATATCTTCTTACTGCTCCAGGTCCGTTATCGGCAAGGGAATAAAAGGCTATATCGAGGCCATCGATTTCCTGGCTGAATGATTTGTTAATTTTGCAGTTGAAACATACCGCAGAACGCATTCTTAAATATAGATTACGCTCTATGTGAAATTCGCAAAGTCTTATATATAACGGGCTGGCCAAATATCATTCTTTATTGACAAGTCATAAGTGTCACGTGCGCGGCAGGTAAATACATTCATACACATCTATATTAATCGATGTTCCTTTGACAATGCTCTTCCAACTTAATATTATTAATATGTTTGGAGGTAAGGCAGTATGAATGGTGTTGTAACCGCACTACTCGGACTTTGTTCGGGAATGGCGATCTTCCTTTACAGTATTAAGATGATGAGCGGCAGCCTCGAGGTTGTTGCCGGAGATAAGATGAAGACTGTTCTCGGTAAACTTACCGGCAACAGATTTTTAGGCGTAGCAATAGGTGCGGGAGTAACAGCTCTTATCCAGTCATCGACTGCGACCACCGTTATGGTCATCGGCTTCGTTAATGCCGGACTCATGGATCTGTATCAGGCTCTCTGGATAATCATGGGAGCAAACATCGGTACGAATATCACATCACAGCTCATTGCGTTCAAGATAGGTGACTATGCGGCTGTGCTTGCACTCATCGGTGTATTGATGTGTCTCATAGTCAAGAATAAGAAGATGAGAGGCATCAGTGAAGTAGTCGCTGCACTGGGCTTCATCTTTGTAAGTATGAACCTCATGACCTCTTCGATGGATCCGCTGTCGGAATTAGACATCGTTAAGGACATGTTCATCAATCTTAAGAATCCTATTCTCGAGATCCTCGTAGGCGTCCTCTTCGTTATCATCTTCCAGAGTTCCGCCGGCGGTCTCGGTGTCCTTCAGGCACTCGTTATGTCTTCTGCCGGAGCTGATCTCATCACCCTTGAGCAGGCAATGTTCATCATCTTCGGTCTCAACATCGGTACATGTCTGCATGCGGTGATCGCTGCTGTAGGCGGTTCAAGGAATGCGATGAGGGCAGCACTGATGCATCTGCTGTTCAACGTAATAGGTACTATCATTTTTTCCGTGGCGGCATTCCTGTTCCCTGTGGCCGGATTCGTCAGGTCACTGAGTCCTGATGATGTCGCAAGACAGTTCGCGAACATGCACCTCGTATTCAACCTCGTATCAACGACTCTGCTGCTTCCCTGCGGCGGACTCATCGTCAAGCTCGTTAATGTCATCCTGCCTGACAAGGGCGGCGATGCAGAGGGCGTAAGATATCTTAAGTACCTCAACCCCAACATGCTCTCTCCGAATCTCTCGATCGGTGTCCAGGCAATGATCAAGGCCCTTGCGAATGAGATCGGCAGAATGCTGGTCATGGCAGGCGGCAACGTACAGAAGAGCTTTGCTGCAGTCATCGACAACAATGAAGAGATCCAGAACGAGATCAATCAGACTGAGGAATACATCGACTATCTCAACAAGGAGATCTCTTTCTACATCTCCCACATCATGGTATTCGATCTCGAAGAAGAAGATGCCGTAACGATGAGTGCCCTGTTCAAGATCACGGGCAACATCGAGCGAATGGGAGATCACGCCACAAATATCGCAGGCTATGCGAATATGCTCGAAGATAAAGGCCTCAGACTCTCCGACAAGGCACAGGCCGAAGTCAAGGAGATGATGAAGATCACAGAGGAAGCTTATGCCACCCTCATCGGCACCAAGCCTAATTCCGTTCACATCAGGATGGCTCAGATCGAGCAGAAGATCGACGATATGACAGACGATTACAGAGAGCATCAGCTCGAGCGTCTCAAGTCCGGCGTATGTTCCGGCGAAGCATGCGTCGTATACTCCGAGATGCTTACTGATTTTGAGAGACTCGGAGACCACATGCTCAATGTCGCAGAGGCTGCCGCAGAGAGTAACGTCAAGTCCTTCGGCATAGAGGCAGTCAAGGTCAAGCCGGAGCCTGCTGAGACTACTGCAACGGCATGACGGACAGACGGGTAAACGTAGTCCTCTTTGAGCCCGAGATACCTCAGAACACGGGTAACATCATGCGAAGCTGCGTGGCATTCGGCTGCGGGCTTCACATAATCAAGCCCATCGGTTTTGACATAGACAGTCCCGTCTTCAGACGTTCCACCACGAACCACATCACATGGGCCGACTATGAGCTCTATGACGACTATAAGGACTTCATGGACCGCATAGGTGAAGGCGAGTTCTTCTTCATGACAAGATACGGCAGGAAGGCGCCGTCGGAGATCGCTTTCGGTGAGATCCCAAAAGACAAGAAGATATACCTGATCTTCGGTAAGGAGAGCACGGGCATCCCGCCGGAGATATTAAGGTCGAACATGGACAGGTGTTTCCGCATACCGATGACGGCAGAATGCAGATGTCTGAATCTGTCCAATGCCGCGGCGGTCGTTATCTATGAAGTGATGAGACAGACGGGGTATCCGGGACTGTCTGCCGAAGAGGTCCAGAAGGGTGCGGATTTCCTCGAAGGTTATTCTTACGATGAGACTCTTAAGGTCGGTAAGGGAAAAGATTAAAGTCCGCTGAAGATAGAGATCAGTATCGATAACATAGAGAACTTGAAAACGATCGAGCAGACAAGGACTATGAGGCCTGCGACGACCGATGCGACATCAAGCCATCTTCCCGCACTGTATATGCCTCTTGCATAACCTTCCCTGCGCGCCGAACGCGAGCAGATCAATCCTGCTATGCCGAATATGACAGAGAATGCAGAAGCATAACTTCCGCCGATAAAAAGAATACCTGCGATCCCGAGCACGAGGCTTGCTATTGCATAAGGCTTGCCTGCTTTATCTGCCATCACAGCACCTTCTGCAGGAACGTCTTGAGACGCTCGTTCCGGGGGTTGGTAAATATCTGTTCGGGAGTATTCTCCTCGATGATCTTGCCTTCATCCATGAAGATGACTCTGGTTCCGACTTCTCTGGCAAATCCCATCTCATGTGTAACACAGACCATGGTCATGCCATCCTTGGCCAGCTGCTTCATAACCTCGAGTACTTCTCCGACCATCTCGGGATCGAGCGCACTCGTAGGCTCGTCGAAAAGCATTACCTCAGGATCCATCGCAAGAGCTCTTACTATGGCGATCCTCTGCTTCTGTCCGCCGGACAGCTGTGAAGGGAAAGAATTCGCACGATCTTTGAGACCTACCCTGTCGAGGAGTTCGAGAGCCTTCGTCTCAGCTTCTTCCTTGGAGAGCTTGTTAAGCTTCATGGGCGCGATAGTCATATTGCGAAGGATGGTCAGGTGAGGGAAGAGATTGAAGTGCTGGAACACCATTCCCATTTTCTGACGCAGCTTATTGATGTCGTTGTCTGCTGAAGTTATGTCGACGCCGTCGAAGGTGATGGTGCCGCCAGTAGGACGCTCGAGCAGATTAAGAGATCTCAGGAATGTGGACTTGCCTGAGCCTGAAGGTCCGATGATGACGACCACCTCGCCCTTACGGATGTCATTGGACACACCGTCGAGTGCGCGGATCTCATCGCCGTTGTAATACTTCTTGAGATCCTTTACGGATATAAGAACATCGCCCATGTTAACGCTCACTGTTCCTCAGCCTCCTTTCAAGCAGAGATACCAATTTGGTGAAGAACATTACGATAACGAGGTAGATAGCGGCAACCAGCAGAAGAGGAAGGAATGCCGAATAAGTCTGTGATCTGATAATGTCGCCGCCCTTGGTAAGATCCTGAAGACCGACGTAACCGGAGATGGATGTCTCCTTGATGAGCACGATGAATTCGTTGGCAAGGGCGGGAAGTACCGCCTTGAATGCCTGCGGTATGATGATGTGGATCATCGTCTGTACATAGTTGAAGCCCAGGGATCTTCCTGCTTCGAACTGACCGGGATCGATGCTCATGATGCCGCTTCGGATGATCTCGGCGACATAAGCGCCCGAGTTGATACCGAATGCAAGTATGGCGATAAGGATCTTGTTGTTGGATGCGGCAAAGATGATGAAGTAAGCGATCATGAGCTGGACTACCGTAGGAGTTCCGCGGATGACCGTAAGATAGACCCTGCAGATCTTATCCAGGATATTGAAGAGGAAGGTGCCGAATCCGGGGCGGAGTTCTTCTTTGAGCTTATCGTGAGAGGAACGGATCATGGCAACGATGACACCAAGGAATATTCCGATGAGCGTGGCAAAGAAAGTAACCGTAAAGGTTACGCCGAGGCCTTTGAGGATATATGTGGTGAACCTGTCCTTGTCGACAAAGTTGAGCTTGATCTGCGCATTGATATCCATGAGCCAGCCGAGGATGGCCTTGCCTGCACCGCTGTCAGTATAGAAGCGGAGCAGCTGGATGGCATAATCATAGTCAACGAGAAGAAGGATCGAATATCCGACGCTCGCTGCAGATATGATCAGGCACAGAACAGCAAAGAGTATGGAAGTCCTGCTGCTCTTCTCCAAGGTGAACAGCTTTTTACGGGGCTTCTCGCTCTCCTCTGTGTCTATCAGTTCCTCTTCGTTTTCGATCATCAGATCGTCTCCTAAGTGATATTCAGTCGAAAACAATATTATAAAAAGAAAAAGGACGGAAATAAAGTCTCATTTCCGTCCTTTGTTTAAGTTTTAGAATTAAATGGTTAAGTATCAGCCTTCAGCAGGGATGTACTTTGCAACGATGGCATCGATCGTGCCGTCCTTCTTGAGCTCGTCGAGAGCCTGGTTGATGGCATTGAGAAGCTCTTCGTTGTCCTTGTTGAGGCACATAGCGTACTCTTCTTCAGCATAAGCCGTATCAAGGATCTTAAGTCCTTCGTTAGCAGCAACGAAAGCCTTAGCAGGCTCGTTGTCGATGACTACTGCATCGACCTTGCCGCTTGTGAGGGCTACGATAGCATCGTTACCCTTCTGGTAACGGTCGACTCTTGCCTCACCGATATCGTCTGTCATGTAGATATCGCCTGTTGTACCTGTCTGAACGCCAACGATGTAGTCGCCTGCGAGGAGAGCATCAACATCAGTGATCTCTGAATCTTCGGGAACGATTACCGACTGGATGCCTGTAGCGTAGGGCTGTGTGAAGTTGACGGACTGAAGTCTCTCTTCAGTGATCGTCATGCCTGCGCAGCCGATGTCATACTTGCCCGACTGAACGCCGACGATGATGGAATCGAACTCGGTGTCTTCGATAACGAGCTCAAGGCCGAGCTTATCTGCAACTGCCTGAGCGATCTCGGCATCGATACCTACGATGTCCTCACCCTCATAATATTCATAGGGAGGGAAGAACGCGTTGGTTGCCATTGTGAGTTTGCCTGCTTCAACAGTCTTAAGGCCGTTGTCGTTGTTGGCTGCAGGCTGAGCGCATCCTGCTATTCCGAGAGCGAGAGCTCCTGTAAGAACAGCAGAAAGGATCTTGCTTGTTAATGTCTTCATAATCTTACACTCCTTAAGGTTTGGTTTTGTCACCTGTCTAATCTTAACCTCATATACTTCAAACGGCAAACTATCAATTATTCAAAAACTTACAGGTCAAAAACCCTTGTGGTTATGCACTTTAGTTTGCCGCACTTATAAAATAATCAAAATATGCATCATTTTGCAATTGCCGATTTGGGTTAAGCAAAGTAAAATATATCAGTAATTATTAAAGAGTAACGGAAAGGCCCGGCAACACATATCATGAAGAGACTATTGATCCTCGGCTGTAATGACATTACAAAGCGCCTGCTCATGGAATTATGCAAGGACAGGACTATAGCAACGGGGATATGTATCGCTTCAAAGAGCAAGCAGGAATGCGATGAACTCAAGAAGATGGCCGAGAGCCGCGGCGTAAGGATCACCACTTCAGGTATCGATGTCTCCAATGTTGAAGGCGCGATGCTGATGATCAAGATCATAGCCCCCGAACTCGTCATCAATCTCCTTCCGGCAGAGCTTGCTCCCGGCGCTATGGATCTCGCCTCAAAGGCAGGTGCGGATTATCTTGAC
>R26__coassemble_291_pt1 | contig 33320 bp, 34 predicted proteins | sample R26__metabat2_low_PE_020 | metagenome-assembled genome bin R26
CTTAAATATCCTGTCGATAAAGCAAAAGGCAAAAGCAACAAGTATAACGATTTATGATTTTAATATTATTTGGATGATCCAATAACAAGCTTATCCTTTTTTGTATTCTAGAATGTCTTCGATATTGCATTCCAAAATTCCGCAAAGCTTGTCAAGAGTATCAGTGTTCACAGGCTGATTCTTTTTTAGGCGCGAAAGAGTAGAATGGCTGATACCGTTTGTTATCAGCCTATATTGAGTTACGCCTTTCAGCGCCATAGTATTCCAAAGCCTGTCGTATATGATCATGAATAATCTCTCCTAAGGCGTTGTCTTCAGAGAGATTATGCAATATAATCCCTTTTGGAGGTAGCACCCCAAAAGGGGTAATGCCGTTAAAAGGGTAATATAGTTAACCCGGAGGTTAAATTGCGATGATTGATTATATTGTCATCGGATCGCGCATTCGACAGTATCGGCAGGAAAGAGGAATCACTCAAGAGGATCTAGCTTTTCAAATTAATTCATCTACTGCATACACCAGAAGACACTAAAGCTTATGAATGACCCGGAATACATTTATATCTGGATTAACCCTGAAAATAGAGAAATTGCTATCTGTAGCGCCGACAAGAGCAGCAAGGATGTATTAAAGATCAACAAGGCAAGAGAGTGTGAAATATACAGTAAGTTTCTGTTCGATAGATTGAAAACAACAACACCAAACCTAGAAAAGGATAGGACATACAGGTTTGAAGGCACGTTAAGCCAAAACCGCAGAATTGCCAGGTTCAAAATCACAGATACAAACGTATTCCATGGGCAGGGCAAATCTTATGAATAAATCGGATGTTTCAGACTATGGAGATGTTGTTCCATTTGGATATTTGCATGTTGTTGGGCACACTCCAATGAAGGAAATTACGCTTCAAGGAAATCTTTTGACGGTCGATGTATTTTCAACATGGAGCGATGGAAGGCCATATGGAAATAGAGAGCTGTGTTGGGTTGATACTGTGAGCAAAGCGTGGGGAAAGGTAATTATCTGATTAATACATGAAAGCAGCAGGATTAATTGTTGCTTAAGGCCTTTTGAAATAGAGACAGTATCATTATCACCGATGATGCTTTCTATAAATGTGCAATAAACCAATCACGGATTCGGTCGTAAAATTTTGCGATTGATTTTTTGAATGAATGCAAGTATAATTCAATCAAAACAAATAGGGGTTGAATCATATGAAGGAAAGCAGACAATTGGAATTTAAAGAAACAATAAGCAATACATTTCTTAAGACTGTAAGTGCTTTTGCCAATTATGATGGCGGAAGTATCCTATTTGGTGTAAACGATAACGGAGAAGCTGTTGGAATCAGTGATATTGAACAGAAGTGCTTAGATATCGAGAACAGTATAAACGATTGTATAAAGCCTCAACCGGAATATAGTATGGAAGTCATTAATGTAGGTAAAACAATATCATTAAATGTTCGTCCCGGTGTCAATAAACCATATATGTATAAAGGAAAGGCTTATAAACGCAATGATACTTCTACGATAGAAGTTGATCAGATAGAACTTAAAAGACTGATCCTGGCCGGTGAGAATATGGATTACGAAGAACTTCCATCTCGTGATCAGAATCTTGAATTCTCATATTTGGAACAAGAACTGATCTCCAAAACCGGAATAAAAAATCTGAACATAGATATCCTAAAGACGCTCAATCTGTATTCTGATAATGACGGATACAATATTGCGGCTGCAATCGTATCCGACAAAAATGATCTTCCGGGTATAGACATTGCTAAGTTCGGTGAGACCATCAGCATATTCCAAAAGAGGAAAACGCTGGAGCATCAGTCTATTATCCGCAGTTTCCATGAAGCAGTGGAAATGTACAAAGATTATTATCAGTATGAGAAGGTTGAAGGATTTGAGCGAAAGCTTTTCGAGACCATTCCTGAAGAAGCATTCCGTGAAGCCCTTGCAAACGCTATCATTCACCGTGTATGGGACATCAATTCTCATATTAGAGTTTCTATGTTTGATGATCGTGTAGAGATAGTATCCGTTGGCGGGCTTCCCAATGCAGTTACTGTTGAAAGTTATTTGAGTGGTGACTTATCTGTATTAAGAAATCCGATACTTGCAAACGTTTTTCACAGACTCAATCTGATCGAGAAATTTGGTACCGGAATCCGAAGAATAAAGGAAGCATACAGCGACAGTCAGACCAAACCATCTTTCGAAGTTACAGAAAACATAATTAAAGTTACACTGCCTTTGCTGAGCGAAAAAATGGATTTGACCCAAGACGAACTTGCGGTATACAGTGTGCTGAGCAAGAACATCAATAAACCAATCAGCGAGATTATGGCCTCGCCAAGTATTGAATTTGGAAAGAGTAAGGTGACAGAGATATTGAAGCGATTGGCAAACAAAAAACTTGTTGATATAGAAGGTACAGGAAGAGGCACGAAGTACAGGATTAAATCTTGAGTAGAGATATATTCTTTGTGAGGCTTTTTGTATAATCGAAAGTAATCGGTTAATACATGAAGCATACTCTTTAGGGAGTTAATAAGATGGAGCATACTAAACTATCTTCATATAAATTTAAAAAAGGAAAATTCATCTCGCAATGGAATGAATTTATTAGTCCTGTTGATGATAACAAATCCTGGGATTATGGCAGATTACCTGAGTATATCTGGATTGCGCTGATATTTTACAAATATGGCAGACAAGAAGGTTTTAAAAAGTTAAGTGCCATTCTACATTCATTAAAAGATAATACATCATTGACTCATATCAGAATGTCTGATTTTTTGCTTGCTAGTGAAGCAGAGAAAGAAATAGTATTTTCAACGTTGCTTGATAATACTGAGCTAGAATGTCTTGCACCACTAACAGTTGTTATATCAGGTGAAATAGATTCAATGTTTGCTTTAAAGTTCTCTAGCAGCATGTTGATTGAGGACCGAGTAAAAATATTACAGGAATGCATGAAAAGAGTTAGTGACCAACACTCGAACGAAGCTACGGATATTCGTTATATTGTTCTGGTTTACAGCATTATTTGTGGAAAAATACACATGCTAAAAGAACAAGGTGACTTATTGTATAAGTATCAACTCGTGGATCATTCGTCAGAAGAGATGAGAATGATAAGACCACTAGTTCGTTCATGCGAATTGATGGTATTGACGATGGAAAAAGCCAATGACGATTATTTGAATCTGTTCTGGAGTACTATTAGTGAATTAACGGAGTGTGAATTGTTTTTTATGAGTTCAGATAGAGAAAAAGCAGATACAAAAGAATATTATGACATAGTAAAAGACATCTTTTACTATTTTCAGCAGTTATATGAGTCATGCAACCCTTTAGAAAAAAAGATGAAGGTACTTCTCGGTATTGCGACATACTCTTTTAAACGTTTTGAGGAGGCTGAAAAGCATAGCCTTTATAACACGATATCTGGAAGATCAATTATTAGAAACATAATTGAAAATTATATCATGATGAAGTATTTGGTTAAGCTTGAAGCGGAAAAACCTTCAATATGGGATGAATTTGAATCATATGGCCTAGGGCAATATAAGTTAGTGCTGGCAAGACACCGGGAGAGCGATAACAAACGCGGATCGCATGTGAACACTCATATAATAGAAGCAATAGTTAATGAGTATACATTTGAAGAATTCCAAGATATGGACACAAGGTATTTTATGAATGATGCGATAAGGGACAAAGCTATCAAGGTTAATGAGAAAGATTTATATGGGCTATATTATGATTATGACTCAGCTTTTGAACACGGTTTGTGGGGGGCAATCAGAGAAAGTGTGTTGCTAAAGTGTGATAATCCTGCGCATCAGTATCATTGTGTTCCCAACGTTCATGATGAAGTATCGTTAAATAGCATTTTCCCCGACTGCGTTTATGTGCTTAATAGAACAATTCACTTTTTAGATTCGTTATATGGTGTTCCCGAATCAAAGATTGGAGAAATAGATAACTATGAGAAATCTATTACTGGAGAATCAAATTAAGGAAATACAGTCGCAATACTTGGATTTACTAAAACTCTTAAAACCAATGATAGAGGATGAAAAATATGTAGCAGTAGCGCTAGATTCTATTTCTCTGTTCTGGCGTAAAAGAAAACAGGTAATAGCTGTTTATTTGCAATATATTGCGAAAGAGCACAATATGTTTGTTTAAAGACTGCTGTTTCATTCATGTCCTGCGTGATCTCAACTGATCTGGCGTAGTCTTTGCCGTAACTTGATGCGATGAATCCGAAGAACATCAGTCCGACAGGTACCGAGACAAGGCATATGAGCCCCATTCTCCAGTCTATGGTCATCATGTATGCCCATACTGCAAGAGCACCGATAATGTTCGATGTAAGCTCTGGTATCATGTGAGCCATCGGGCGCTCCATGCACTCGACCTCGTCAACGATTATCTGCTTAAGCTTACCGCTTGAAGTATCTATTATCGTTCCCAACGGCATACGCGGAAGCTTGGCGAAGATACGCTTTCTTATCTCTCCCAAGATAGAGAACGTTGCCTTGTGGCTTACGCTGAGTCCCATGGCATAAAGGATGCTCTTCAACGCATACCCGGCAAACGCCAATGCTGCCAGGATAATATAATAATTCCAATCTTTGTTGCCGGATAGCATTCCGGAGATGATCCTTGCAGCACAGACATAAGGGATTATTCCCGATATGACACCAAGCACTGCAAGCAATACGGACAATAACAGCCTGCCGTGTTCGGCCTCCGCTATCTGCCATATCCTTAACATCGGATTTGTCTTACTGTTATTCAATTCTTTATCCTCCTATCATGGTTAGCAATCGCTAACCTATATGTCAAAAATATACCGTTTGCCTGATGCAAACGGCACATTCAGATTCCCAGTAACTGTCTGTAGCCGGCGATGCAGAAATCGCTGGCTTTCTTCGTCTCGGCTAAGTTTTCTTCTTCCGATACTCCCTCTATAAATGCATCTGTCATTGCGCTTATGACCATGGATGATCCGAGTCGGACGAATCGGTCGGAGATATTCTCTGGCCGAGACATGAATTCCTTGCAGCTATCGAGGAAGATAATCGTATTCTTACACTCTTTGTCGATCAGCTCTGAGACGAAGTTCTCATAGCTGCTTCCGTCGCTGCACTTCAAGACAAGAGTAAAAACATCCTTCTCAGAATAGATATAGCGGATAAGTGTCTCGATCGAACCGTAAGAAGACGCGAACATCTTCATAACATCATCAACAGAATGGATGTCCATCTCGCTCATATCCTGATATGCTTCGTTGAACACCTCGAGCTTATCTGATACGAGCGCAGCAAACAGATCATCTTTACTGTCAAAGTGTGAGTAGAAGGCTCCGTTTGTAACACCTGCATCTTTGCAGATCTTTCTTATGGATGCGTTCCTGAACCCGACCTCGCCAAAAGTTTTCATGGCGCTCTTCAGGATCATCTCGTGTGTTCTGTCGTAATCGTAAGACATCAATGCTCCCATTAACCGGAATGAAAAATTACGCCGTAATATTACGGTGTAATTAAGTTGTTGTCAAGACCCCTGTTACTCTTATGACTATGAGCACAACAGCAAAAAGGAGTAAAAATGCTCTCTCGGCTGTGTTGTATAATGGCTTATAGAATATACAGGAAACGGAACCATGGATATAAATACACAGATTCGATCATGAATATCTTTCTAATTTGCGGAGGCAGACAAAATGGATGGTTTTAACGAATATGTGCGGGAGTGTTTTTCTTCTGCCGGAGACATTGTAATAAGATCAATGATGGGCGGCTATCTCGTGTACCTTAACGGTAAACTGATAGGGGACATTTGTGATAATGAACTGTTCCTGAAGAGAACGCCGACGTCAGACAGACTTCTTGCCGACTCGGAACTGCGTTATCCTTATGAAGAGTCCAGGACGCTGATGCATGTGTTCGACCGATTCGAAGATGCGGAACTGATCGCAGAACTGCTGGAAGGCATGTATGCGGAACTGCCTGAAAGGAAACCAAAGAAAGCCAAGTGAGAGGAACGTAAGCATGTCGGTATGGCCCGGGATCAGGACGGAAGTCGGATATAACGGAAAGACGATCATCTTCTTCAAGGATATCGACGGTTTTTGCTGGATCAATGACGAGTCAACCGTTTTCGAAGACGGCAGCCCCGTAACGACGGAAGACCTTATAGAATTCCTCCGGTACTACGGTAAAGATATGGTCAGACCGCGCGATCAGAGAACGATAAAGGATGATCTGGTCTTCTTCGACGGGAACGAAGCTGTCGGTAACGGCGGCTACGGCGATGCCATACGAATTGCTCCCGACGGTGAACCTCTGGTGAAGATCGAGGGCGGGAAGATCTTATCTTCTTATGAGATGTGCAGCTGCGAGCAGAAGTATCAATATGGTCAATCCGGTCTTATCCGGGTCAGATCCAAAGAAGAACACGATGAGTTCAGACGCAGTCTGACAGATTCAGGAGAGTTCACCGAGATCAGACAGGGGACGCCGGCACGTGAAGGCCTGATCAGGACAGTCAAAGGCGTAACCTGGCAATATAAGTGTACAAGATGCGGCGCCGTGTGGGACCTGCCTGCTTATGTCAAAGTCAAGGACAAGCAGATGGCCGGACTGCCTGCCGTATATAAGCTGAGCAGGATCGTATATATCTCCCTTAACGAGGATAAGGATAGGAAGTTTTATTAACACAGTCAAATGGTGGATCGGGAACGGTCTTACACAAAGTCCCGGCGAGATAATCGATGCTTTTTGCATGCTGTCTCGATGGCTTAATAGTATTGATCCCAAATTAAAACTGCTTCCCGGTTTTCTTCTTTCACACATAACGGACTTAGCCTTATGTATGATGGTATTGCTGATTATCGGATTTTCGAAATGGTAACAGGCGGCTTAGGCTGCGAGACAGGACCTCTTGGCACAGAGCTCACCGGAATTCGCGTTAAGGCGACAGGACCGCTGGATGAGAACATTGATTATCCGTACATGAGCAGACAGGGCGTCCGCGTCTGACTCAAGCAAAACCAAAACGCTTGTAACAACAGATCAGCCTGAGAGAACAATACTCTCAGGCTGATCTTAATTTATCTATTATCTGTAAAACTTATCAGCAGGGATAACCGAAAGACTTGAGAAGCTCCTTCAACTGCTTAACGCCCTCTTCATCGAAGCTCGATACCTCAACGACCGTATCCTCGACGAAATAATATGCGGAGAAATGATCTTTCTCGTTTGTCTCGATGAAGTAGCCCCAGTCACCCTTGTAGTATGCCTGCTCTACGTCTTTCTCATCCTTTGCCCATACATCGTAGTAGAGGAGGAAATACTCTTCGGCTTCTTCCTTGTCTTCGAATTCTGCATATGCAACATAAGCATATGTCATGTAATCCTCATCATTGAACTCTGCGCCCTGGACATATTTGACATCGTAGATATAAGGATCGTCAACATCTTCGAAATTCGTTCCCCACAGATCGTAGTCCTTGCTCTCACGATAGTCGTAGCCCTCTTCCCAATCGAAGATATCCTCGAATGCATCAATGAGATCATCATCGTCGATCTTCTTGAACTTTTTAGCGCATGACGTAACAGAGAAGAGCATCGCGCCGATCATCGTTACTGCCAGTACCTTGTTCATCACCTTCATAATCATTTCCTCCTCATTTCTTTGTGCGTTCCCTCGTTGTAACTGTTCCCTTCCGGAAGGATCGCTCAAGTATATTTTACTTATCAGCAAATCCTGATAGTATTATGATTACGTCGGAATACGACTTCCTATTCTGCGGAAAAAGGCGAGGACTTGCCCGTTCTTCCTATGGGATAATGGAATAATATAATTGGAGACAGGGGTTCATTCATGAAGAGCAAGGCAGCTTACGCAATAATAATCATCAGTCTGTTGGTCCAGACATTCTTCTATCTGTTCGTCATCGTGGGCGAGCCCGGAAGCACATACGATCAATATGCATCCGGAGAATACTATTTCCGTGCGCGTGCTTATACAACGGATTTTGAATTGACAAACGACAATGCACTGCAGTATTCGGAGCTCGACATGTCCGATCCCAAGAACATGCTCCTGTGCACCTCAAATGCAGAAGTATTCGCATCCGATCCCAAGGGCCCGTACTGCACGGTCATATACGGTGATGACACGATCACTGATTTCCCGATCAGCAGGCTGAAGTTCAAGACTGATTACGACAGGGACATCTTCAACGGCAAGAAATACACTAAGGAAGAATACGATGCTCTCATTGAGCTCATCAGCACGGATCCGTCCATGAAGGATATGGTCAGCAATGAGAAGATGCTTCCGGGGTCGGTCGACCTCGCTTTCCCTATGACCGTGTTTATCGCTTCCGCTACGATGTGCATTCTGCTTTTCGTTTGCAGGGAAGATGAGATGCTCACCCAGATCTTCATCGTGGCCTGGGTCCTTCTCAGCATCTTCTGGGATATCTGCTACGTCAACATCTTCTGACGGGAGACATGGTAACGCCCCGCAGATCACTGCAGGGCGTTAGGAGAGGGAAAACATCTTCTGCTCTTACATTACGCTTGAACTAACTTCGGGGTATGGTTCGTTCTTGTCAAATGCTCTCGCATAGATGTTATATGTGTTGCTTCCGGCTGATGAGTAGCCGACTGCAGCCTCGATAGTATCAAAGCAGCTGACAAAGCTCTCTGCTGCCTTGTATGCCGCCTCGGAGACGATGCATGCATCTTCTTCTGATCTTCTGTAACCCCAGAAGTCCAGAATGACTACATCAACGCCTGCCTTGCGTGCGACGGAGAGGATCCTCTCGAATCTCTTCCTGTATACGTTCTCGATGCGTGATCTCTCGAAAGGCTGGTTGGAACCGAACGATGCCAGGAACGGGGAAGTGAATGCGGAGATGAACTCGGGTGCGGAGCAGGAGATGACATCGACCGTGAATCTCTCGCTCTCGGGCAGCATCCTGTAGCCTTCTGCATCTTCCTTGAATACTTCAACATCAGGAGTATAGATGCAGTCATCTGTTGTCAGGCAGGAATTCATTGTGTGCGGCGCATTCAGATTATTCTTATGGGGATTATAGAACTTCATCAGAGCATCCGTGCTGTTGAGGCAGGGATAGAGAGTCGTGCACTTGCAGAGGCTTGCCTCCTGCGTGTCGTGGCCGTTCTCGGTCTCTCCGCCGGGCTTCTTGTCTGCTGCGCAGTTAAGGATGGCAACTCTCTTGCCCATTGCAGCATACTGGCGGGCAGCCTCGAGAGTCTTGCGGGGCGTGAGCTTGACCTCTGCGTTCCTTGTTCCGTCGGGAAGGTCACGGAGAAGATCGTATGCACGGATGACCTTCTGCTCAGCTGATGAACGATCAGCTATCTCCTTGAGGCCGGAGTCGTTCTTGATATTCATGACAGTATTACGGAATGCCGCGATGTTATCTGTTCTCTGTGCAAATTGCTTGTATGTATCAGTCATTTTCAGCCACCTTTTGAGTTCGTTCGTAACAGGCTATTAACAATTGTGGATTATATGTAAACCAAATGTGAACTTCAACCTCAAATGTGGCAAAAATGTGTTATTTGACAAAACATATGATATAAATGACCGAAATCTACCACACAGAGTCGTAAAGAAGCTCCGTTTACGTAAAAACACGGTGTTCAAATTGTGAAGATTATTTACCCCGGCAGTCTTCCAGGATCAGGTTCATGGCCTCGTGATTCGTGCCGAACCCCATGCTCTCATAAAGCGGCCTTCCGCTCTCGGTGGCATCGAGGCTGATCTCGGTAATGCCTCTGTCCCTCGCGAGGTCCGTGAGCATGGCCAGCATCTTCCTCGCGAGCCCCTGCCTTCTGTAGGACGGGTTGGTATAGACGTTCATCAGATGGGCGCGCTTCCCGGTGGGGTGACCGTATGTGGGCATGATCTCTATAAAGCTCAGACTGGCACACGCCACGGCACGGCCGCCGTCCATGGCAAGCACCGTGGCATCATTCCCGCTCTCGAAATACTCTTCCGACGACGATACGAGCGTATCACTGAAGACATAGTCCTCCGGCAGGGAGTTTACCTCGCGGAGCATCTCCAGCCTTATGCGCAAGAGCTCATCAATATCTTCTTTTGTGGCAAACCTTATCTCGATCATAAGGCAATTCTATCATAAGAGTTGAGACCGGAAATAATGTCAGATAAAAAATAACAATAAGTATATGGCGCTCTGTGCCGTGATCAACATCTGCAGCATTTAACATTATTGGCTTGTGATTGTAGCACAGGTGTAACACACGAAGATGTATACCCTGATAATATATGCGTGAGCGTCAGACCATCGCTCGTGACTTATTCAAATGGTCCCCGGAGCTGAACTACCCACCGGGGACCGTTTCCTATTTTATCCCGGATTTGACACATACCCTATAGGGGTATATCATATGCTCAAAACAACATACCCCCACAGGGTATATGCCGGGGAGGTCACTATGTCCCAGAAGAAAGATACCAAGCCCTGCTGCTGCAGGAAGAAGATGCGCGGCGATGATGAGATCAAGGATCTTATCACCCGCCTTAACAGGATAGAAGGTCAGGTCAGGGGGATCAGGAAGATGGTCGAAGAAGACGCTTACTGCGTCGACGTCCTGACTCAGGTCAATGCAGCGAGATGCTCGCTCAACAGTTTCTCGAAGGTCGTACTTAAGAGCCATATCAAGTCCTGCGTGGAAGAAGACGTCAGGAACGGCTCCGAAGAGAAGATCGACGAACTGGTAGAGCTTCTCCAGAAGATGATGAAGTGATCACATGACAAAATATAACATTACCGGAATGAGCTGCGCCGCATGTCAGGCGCACGTCGAGAAGGCCGTACAGGGCGCTCCCGGAGGTACATCCTGCAGCGTCTCTCTTCTTACGAATTCGATGACGGTCGAAGGATCCGCTTCGCCTGATACGGTTATCAAGGCAGTCGAAGATGCGGGCTACGGTGCTTCTGTGGCAGGAGGAGACAAGTCTTCGGACAAGAGCTTCGGATCACTTGAAGAATCGCTCGAGAACAAAGAGACGCCCGTCCTTATAACGCGCCTCGTATCATCAGGAATACTTCTACTGATACTCATGTATGTATCGATGGGGCACATGATGTTCGGATTCCCGCTGCCATCGTTCCTGCACGGCAATCCCGTCGCGATAGCGGTGACCGAGATGCTCTTTGCAGGGCTGATCATGGTCATCAACCAGAAGTTCTTCATAAGCGGATTCAAGTCTCTTGTAAAGCTGGCACCCAACATGGACACGCTCGTCGCGATGGGCTCGGGTGTGTCATTCGCATACAGCTTTGTTACGCTGATCAGGATGACGGCAAGCGATGATCCTCACATGCTGATGGACGATCTCTACTTCGAATCCGCCGCCATGATAGTCACTCTCATCACTGTCGGCAAATTGCTTGAGTCGATCTCCAAAGGAAGGACCACAGATGCGCTTAAGGCATTGATCAGGCTCGCTCCTGAGACTGCGGTCGTTGTAAGGGACGGCGCTTCGGTTACGGTTGATATATCAGAAGTTGTAATCGGCGACATGATCGAGATCCGTCCCGGAGAGAAGATCCCTGTCGATGGAGTTGTCACGGAAGGCGCGAGTGCCGTGGACGAATCGGCTCTCACGGGTGAGTCCGTTCCTGTCGATAAGCTCCCCGGTGACAAAGTGTCCGCAGCGACCATGAACACATCGGGATTCATAAGATGCCGCGCAACTGCAGTCGGTGAAGACACCGCGCTTGCGAGGATCATTAAGACTGTCGCGGATGCTGCGGGGACCAAGGCTCCCATCGCGAGGATGGCGGATAAGGTGGCGGCGGTTTTCGTGCCTGCGGTGCTGATAATAGCGGCAGCGGTAACCGTCATCTGGCTTGTAACGGGCGCTCCCGCAGGAACTGCTCTTACCAGGGGCATCGCGGTGCTCGTCGTATCCTGCCCGTGCGCACTGGGACTTGCCACGCCGGTAGCGATAATGGTCGGCTCGGGAGTGGCGGCAAAGTCCGGGATACTGTTCAAGACGGCAGCTGCATTGGAGCACACGGGAAGGGTGTCCGTGATAGCACTCGACAAGACAGGGACTCTCACGGAAGGCGTGCCCGAGGTAACGGACATTATCGCAGGCGACGGATTCACCGAAAGTGAACTTCTCGAAGCAGCCGCTACAGTCGAGAAGGGAAGCGAACATCCGCTCGGCAAAGCGATCGTAACCTGCGCGGAAGAACGCGGTGCGATACTTGCTGACTGCGGGGGCTTCAGGGCGGTTCCCGGAAGAGGACTGGAAGGCATCGTTGCCGGAAGGAAAGTGCTGGCCGGCAACAGAGAATACATAGCGGAAGCAGCTGTCATACCGGATACTGCATCAGCTGATGCGGCGCGCCTGGCAGACGAAGGCAGGACACCGATGTTCTTCGCTGTGGATGGAAAGTTCGCAGGCATCATCGCGACCGCAGACAAACTCCGCGAAGGTGCGGCAGAAGCGGTATCGCAGCTCCGCGATATGGGACTGTATGTGGTGATGCTGACAGGCGATAACGAGCGCACGGCCAAAGCCATCGGAGGTCAGGCGGGAGTTGATAGGATAATCTCCGGACTTCTTCCCGGCGACAAATCAGACGTTATAGATAAGCTCAGAGAATACGGCGTCGTGGCTATGGCAGGCGACGGCATCAACGATGCTCCCGCTCTCACCAAAGCAGATATCGGAATAGCTGTAGGCACTGGAACTGACATCGCGATAGACAGTGCGGATGTCGTTATCGAGAGGTCGGATCCTGCTGATATTCCCGCTGCCATAAGACTGTCGCGCAGAACGCTGCGCGGGATCAAGCAGAACCTGTTCTGGGCATTCATCTACAACATACTGCTGATACCTCTGGCGGCAGGATTGTATTCGGGACTCGGGATCACTATGAGTCCGATGCTCGGTGCGGCTGCGATGAGCCTGTCTAGCTTTACCGTATGCATGAACGCGCTGAGGATCAATCTGTTCGACCCGAAGCGTGCAGGGTTCGGCAAGAGGAGGAAGTTGGCGGAAATCCCGTCTGATGATATATTCAAGAAAGCAAGTAAAGGAGAATCCAAAATGACAAAGACTATCAGGATCGAAGGCATGATGTGCGGACACTGCGAGGCAACAGTCAAGAAGGCTCTCGAAGCACTTGACGGCGTTACTTCCGCTGAAGTATCACACGATGCAGGCACGGCAATAGTTGCCATGGAGACTGAGGTCGGAGACGACATTCTCACAAAGGCCGTCGAAGACAAAGACTTCAAGGTTACGGGAATCGAATAATTAATGACAGAGACTCTGGTCACAACCGGATACGGGCAGATAGAAGGCATCGCAGAGGAAGGGATAAAGCTCTTCCTGGGCGTGCCTTTTGCCAAACCGCCGGTAGGTGAACTCTCGTTCAGGCATCCGCTCCCGCCTGAGCCGTGGGAGGGTGTGCTGTCCGCTGTCCGTGCCAGGGCGAATCCTGTTCAGGGTCACGGCCACAAGGTATGCAGGGTCACGGACAGGGATTGTCTGTATCTGAATGTTTTCGCGCCGGACACGGCTGAAGACAAACTTCCCGTAATGGTGTGGATATTCGGAGGCTCGTACTGCACGGGCGGCAGCGGTCTTACGGATGTTGATTCGGACGAGCTCCTGTACGATATGAGGAGGTTCGCGAGATACACGAAGACCATAGTCGTAACCTTCAACTACAGGCTTAATATGGAAGGCTTCCTGAACCTGTCGTACATAGACCCGTCGTTCGAGATGAACAACGGCCTGTACGATCAGATCGCAGCCTTAAGGTTCGTGCGTGAGAACATCGGCGCGTTCGGAGGCGACGACAGGAACATCACGGTCTTCGGTCAGTCGGCAGGCGCGGCATGCATACTCGCGCTCATGACGCATCCGGATGCCGCACCGCTCTTCGATAAGGCGATAGTGCAGTCGGCGTGCGTCGATTCTTTCTGGAACATCGAAGAGAGCAGGAAGATGACGGAACTCTTCCTGAAGTATATCGGCATCGGCAAGAGTGAAGCCTTCAAGCTGAGGCAGATAGACAAGGACGCCGTCTATCAGGCAGCAAAGAAACTGAAGAACAAGGTCTTCTACGGAGGCGATGTGAGATGCGCTTTCTCGCCGGTCATTGACGGCGTGACGATCAGGGACTATCCTTCCGTGCTTGCATCAGGCTGCGACAAGCCGCTTCTGATGGGAACGGTAAAGAGCGAGGCAAACCTCTTCGTTAACGACGTCCCGAATATCCTTATGCCGATAGCGGCAAAGCTGTTTCACCTTAAGCCCGAACACGGCAAGGGCGCGAAAGAGCGTTACGCAGACCAGGAGACGGAAGCGATCTACAAAGCACCGGCAAGGGCGATCACTTCCGCATACAAAGGCCCCGTGTGGACATACGAATACACATACCAGACACCGCAGATAAGATCGTCCGGTGCAGGGTGTTTCCACGCAAGCGAGCTGCCCGTGCTGTTCGCGCAGGACATGGGGATAACTGATGTCAGTGATCCGGAGTCTGAGAAGACGGGCGACCTGATGCGCTCGATATGGGGAGAGTTTGCCCGCTCAGGTAAGTGCGGTTGGGAAGGCAAAAGGGTGATATAATCGTCTTATAATATTCACCTGTTGGGGAGGTCGGTTATGCCGCACGTTACTATCAAATGCTATCCCGGAAGAACCGAGGAACAGAAGAAGCTGCTCGCGCAGAAGATCGCAGGTGATATCGTCGAGTGTTTCGGCGCTGCAGAAGGATCGATCTCCATAGATATCCAGGAAGTTCCTCAGGAGCAGTGGAACGATTCTGTCTGGGACAAGGATATCGAACCGCGCATGGACGAACTTTATAAGAAGCCCAGATATACGAAAACCTGACCGGATACTGTCATGGAAGAGTTTTACATTAACAGCGACGGTGTCAGGCTTCATGCCAAACTTGACCGGACCGAAGGAACTGACAAGGGGCCTCTGTGCATCCTTATCCACGGCTTTACCGGACACATGGAAGAAGATCACATAATTAAAGCAAAGGATGCGATGCTCGATTCCGATGTGTCGGTCCTCCGTGTCGAGATGTACGGTCACGGCAAAAGTGACGGCGAGTTCAGGGACCACACTCTGTACAAGTGGGTAACGAATGCCTTGGCTGTTGTCAGTTATGCGAAGCAGCTTGATTGGGTCACTGATCTCTATCTGTCCGGACACTCGCAGGGTGGTCTCCTCACAATGCTCGTCGGCGGTATGTGCCGCGATGACTTCAAGGCGATACTTCCTTTGTCACCTGCATGGATGATCCCCGAGATAGCAAGGAAAGGCAATCTGCTCGGAATAGATTTTGATCCCGTGCACATTCCCGAGATGCTCTACAAAGATGACCTGGAGCTGTCGGGCGACTATATCCGCGTGGTGCAGACCATACATGTTGAAGACGAGATCGAGAGATATGAAGGCCCTGTGCTGATCGTCCACGGAGATGCGGATGATGTGGTGCCGTACTCCTATGCAGAGAAGGCCAACGAACTCTATAAGAATGCGACACTTGTTCCGGTGCACGGCGCAGACCATTGTTTCGTCGGATACCTGGATGAATTATACGAGGCGATCAAGGGATTCCTGACGGGGGTTTGATCCGATCTCTCGGGCATGTGCGTAGAATGTGACTTGATCGCGCTCCCACGCGCACAAAATCAGCACAATAAGCGGATTGTGCCGGATTTGTGACTGAATGGGGCTCTGGCGCGCACAATTTACGCACAGGCGAGAAGAGTCCCGTCACTCGGCCGGTACTTCCTCTGCAGCTTCCGCCTTCAATGCCGAAGCCGGCTTCAGATTCCTGATATACACGTAATACACGATGGCCACGACAACATCTATGCAATAGATGTAAGACAGGATCGCTGCCACGACGGAGATCGCGGTGTTGGCGGCTTTCTTTTTTATGATGCTGATCACGCAGGTCAGCATATGCGTGCCGGAAAGGGCGATCGTGATGAGGTCTATGATCACAGCCCATAGGATGAATCCGATACCCCAGATGCTGGCAAGAGTGCCGAGCGCTCCGAGGACAAAGTGGATTATATAAGCCGGTATGTGCACCAGCTTGATGATCATGTTGAGCTTGACGAGCTTCTCGGGCGGAACATGTCCCTTCGCATTCGTTACAAAATCCGAGACCAGCACACCGAGGCTGATCGGATTGACAAGGAACACGAGGATCTCGCCCACAAAAGCCGATTCTCCGTCAAAGCCTTCCATTCCGCCATTCAGGATCAAGGGGACAGCAATGACCAGCATGTAGTAGTACGGATATAAGATCAGCACATGGTTGAAGATCCAGTATGTCTTCGGGAACTTCTTTATCACAAAATAAGATATGAATCCCACCGCGACTGCCAGCAGGACCATGAAGATGATAAAACCGGTAAGACGGGGATAATCCATTACGAATCAATCCTCTCTGTCTGCTATGCCCGCGATATCATCGTACTCTGGCTTCGCGCGCATTACGCCGTAGCCTTCGGAGACCTTCATGCGCACGTCGCCGAACCTGGAGTGAGCCGTGTCTTCGCTGCGCTTCAGGATATAGCGCGACTCTTCAAGGTAACGTATGCCGATAGTCGTCGTGTTCTCGAAGATGAGCTTTGCAAACTTATCCTTGTCGGAGGTCCTGCACAGCACGGTCAGCATTATCCCGGGGCGGCCCTTCTTCATTCCGATAGCGGTCGTGAAAACATCAAGTGCGCCTGCATCCATGAGAACGCCTGTCGCATAAGCGATGTCTTCGCCGGTCATGTCGTCTAAGTTGCACTTCAGTTCCGCGATGCGGTCAGGTGTATCGCCGGAAGCAGATCCGACCGTCTCGCCGAGCATTGCTCTCACGCAGTTTGCCTGCTCGAAATCTTTCCTTCCCATCCCGTATCCGGTCTTGCTTATGCTCATCTCCGGCATCTGACCGAACTCGTCTGCGTAGAACTTGAGAAGAGCTGCGCCCGTCGGTGTGCAGAGCTCGCCTTCTATGTGTCCTGCGCTTACGGGAACACCTTCAAGGATGGCTGCTGTAGCGGGTGCGGGAACAGGCACGATGCCGTGTGCGCACTTTACCTCACCATAGCCGACGTGAACAGGGGAGACCACTACTCTGTCAGGCGCGATCTTGTTCATCAGATAACATACGGCGACGATGTCTGCCACTGCATCCATCGCGCCTACTTCGTGGAAGTGTATCTCTTCTACGGGACGGCCGTGTGCCTTGCTCTCTGCTGCAGCGATCAGCTTGTAGATCGAGACGGCATCCTCTCTGACTTTGGCCGGCACATTAAGATCACCTATGATGTGCTCGATGTCGTGCATCGATGTGTGGTGATGGTGGTGCTCATGGTCATGCTCGTGATGATGTTCATGTTCGTGGTCGTGATCGTGATGGTCATGCGTGTGTTCATGCTCATGGTGATGTACATGTTCCTCGCCCTCGCTCACGCCGTTTACCCTTACATCGGAGTGCACGCCGACGATACCGCATTTCGCGGAGACCTGAAGATCGAAGCTGACCCCGGGTATGCCCAGTGCGTTGAGCTCCGCCTCGCAGGCTTCCCTCTTGCCCGTAAGGTCCGCGAGCGCTGCCGTGAGCATGTCTCCTGCGGCGCCCATGTTGCATTCGAGATACAGAGTCTTCATGTGTTTATCCTCCGATGTGATTGATCATTCCGGCGAGGTATCACGCGCCGAAACCGTTGTCGATGTTGACGACCGATACGCCGCTCGCGCATGAGTTGAGCATCGACAGGAGTGCGGACAGTCCTTCAAAGGAAGCACCGTATCCGACGCTCGTCGGAACTGCGATGACGGGGCAGTCTGCAAGGCCTCCCACGACCGATGCGAGTGCGCCTTCCATGCCGGCGATGGCGATGATCACTTTCGCGTTCATTATCTCTTCCGTGTGGGCAAGACGGCGGTGTATGCCAGCCACACCCACGGCATAAAGCCTGGTTACTTTGTTGCCGAGAAGCTCGGCTGTCACTGCAGCTTCTTCCGCGACCGGGAGGTCTGATGTGCCGCCGGTAAGTATCACGATGGTGCCGTCCGTGTCAGGGGAGGGGATCTCGCCGAACACTCCGATGCGCGCGGTATCGTAGTACTTTGTCATATCAAGGGAGGAAGCTTTGTCCGCATCGACCCTCGTCGCGATGACCGTCTTCTGGCCCGCTTCGATAAGCGCATCTGCGATCTGCTTTATCTGTTCCGGCGACTTGCCCGCGCCGTAGATTACTTCGGGCACGCCCTGCCTGAGGCCTCTGTGCGTGTCGGGCTTGGCAAACCCGAGATCGATGAAGGGCTTTATCTTAAGCTGAGCTTCCGCCTCTTCGGGGCTTATCTCTCCGGACTTAACTTTCTCCAGAAGTTCTCTTATATCGTTCATCACAGCACCTCGTTCATGCTTCCGGTCCTGTATCCCTTAAGGTCCATGGTCACATAAGAGAAACCGAGCTCCTTAAGTTTGGAAGTAACCTCATCAGCGTTGAGGAGGAATCTGCCCTTATCTTCGGGTGCGACTTCTATCCTCGCGAGGTTGCCGTGCACTCTGACACGTATTCCCCTGAAGCCCAGATCCTTTATGAACTTCTCTGCGTTTGCGACGCGGATAAGACCTTCCGTTGTGATCTTCTCTCCGTACGCGAAACGCGAAGCAAGGCACGCAGCCGCGGGCTTATCCCAGGTCGGAAGCCCCGCCTCTTTGGACAGCTGCCTGATGTCGTTCTTGGTAAGGCCTGCTTCCTTGAGCGGACTTACGATGCCGAGCTCTGCCATCGCGCGCATGCCCGGCCTGTAATCTCCCGTATCATCCACGTTGCTGCCGTCTGCGACAATAGTTATCCCGTATTCTTCTGCAGCTTTTTGGATGGCATTGAAATCCATCTTCTTGCAGTAATAGCATCTGTCCGGAGGGTTGTTCTCAAACTGCTCCGAGTCGAAAACATCGCAGTCGACCACGACCTGTTTTATGCCGTTATCCCGGCAGAAATCCACGGTCCACCTGAAGTCTTCTTCGATGAGCACCTGCGATCTTATGGTGACGGCGATCGCGTCGTCACCCAGCACCTCATGTACTTTGTATGCGAGATATGTGGAATCGACCCCGCCTGAAAAAGCGACCGCCATTTTACCGGCGGCCTTAATACGCTCTGTGAGCGCAGCTTCTTTGTTTCTGATGTCTGATACGTTATCCATTCATCACTTTGCAGATCCTGCGATCGTTGCCTTCACCTTGCCCGAAGGATCCTTGATGAGAAGGATTACGAGCCAGATGAACAGTCCGAGAGCTACGACGGAGATGCCGAGGAAAGAATCGTTCAGCATGTCTGCAGCAGCGGGCTGGAAGAACTCTGCACCGAGTTCGATGTACTCTACGACAGCATCTACGAGCCACATGAGTGATGCGCCCCAGTACATGAGCATGAGGGAGCCGAGCTTACGGTCGGTCTTGGAGTTATACCAGATGATGGTCGTGATAATTGCAGCAAAGAAAGTAATAAGCAGTGTCATTTGTTCTCTCCTTCCACAGCAACAGCAGGAGCCTTTTTCTTCTCGATCGCAGTCGAGATCAAAACCATGCCGACCCAGACGGCGGTGACCAGGATAGCCATCGCGACGCCGCTCGTGCCCATCTCGTGGAGCATCTCAGCTGCGTCTGCAGGATTTGCCGCATTGGTAAGAAACGGGAACCAGGGTGTTACCTCTCCGTGCCATACGTGCTCGAAAGCCAGGAGCGCACTGCCGCCCCAGAGCATATTGTTAAGCCAGTTCATGTGTCTGAGGAAGGGATTCTGAGCACCGGCCTTATCTGCCTGATGCTTTACGATTGTAGTAACGATTGCCTCAGTGGTAGGTACAAGAAAACATGCCATAAATGTTCCCTCCTTACAAAAATATAGAAAATTATAACATGTATGCATTTTGTATGTTTTCTCAAAACCGTGAATATTTATTTTATATTCGTGCTACAATAACCCCCATGATTAGATTGATAGCCCTTGATCTGGACGGAACGCTGCTCGATTCCGACAAGAATTTTCCCGCTGAATTCCCCGCGTGGGTCAAAGCCCATCCCGAGATAAACGTGTGCCTCGCAAGCGGCAGGCAGCTCTATACCCTTATGGAGCAGTTCAGAGAGATCGCGGACAGACTCTGGTACATAGCGGAGAACGGCGCCGTGATCGCACATGCAGGTGAGATTATCAGGGTAGATGCCATGAAGACCGAAGACGTTATGGAGATCCTGGATGAATTCCCGGGAGACGGTGTCTGCGAACCTCTGGTCTGCGGCCTCGAGAGCGCATATGTGAGACACGTCGGAGGACATGCCAAGGATGAGTCGACAAAGTACTATGCCCGCATCGAATACAATGACGATCTGAGGAGCTGCGCGGCAAAAGACAAGGTCCTCAAAATAGCAATATTTGTAGAAGACTTTGCAGCCGAGAAGGTATATAACAGCCTGCCCGAACGTAAAGATGGACTCACTGCCCTGCTGTCGGGATTCAGCTGGATCGACATAGCAAATTCATCCGTTGAGAAGGGGCAGGCACTCAAGGCTGTAAGAGAGCATCTCGGCATATCCCGTGAAGAGACCGCAGCCTTTGGAGATTACCTTAACGACATGACGCTCCTTGCAGAAGCGGGCGAGTCTTACGCGATGGCAAATGCACATCCCGACCTTAAGAAGACTGCCCGTCACATCACCCGTTATACCAATGACGAGAACGGCGTGATGGACGTTCTCGCACAGCTTTAAAAACGCAATATTTTAATCTTTCATTCTAAACACATATTGCTGTATCATAGACGGTGAAGGCACATTTAGGAACTCTTCTAATTTCTTATCTCAAGGAGTTGTTATGAAGAAACAATTATCAGTTCTAATGTCGGTAGTTCTTACCGGCGTGTTCTTCCTGTCCGGGTGCGCAGCAAAGCCGAAGGAACCGGAAGGACCTCATGACGTTCCGCTCACGATAACGGCGGACTTCACCAAATCAGGCGACGGCAGCAACTGGGAGACCTACGGTGACTGTAAGGTCGTTTTGGATAACGGCAAGGCCATCCTCCAGGAACGCGCCACCAGCAATTCGGGTATCGCCATTCCCTGCGCTGATTACAGGGGCAACACGGTCTCTGCGACAGCCAAGGTATCTTCCGCGAACGCATTCGTAAGACTGTCTCTCAGGTATGAGATCTACGGCAACACTTCTTACGTTACGATCGCTGAAGGCGAGACGACGGAATCTTCCGTTGCCACCATCTCAGGCAACATCGAGATCCCAGATAATGCAGAGAATGCACTTGTCTATATCGAGGCAGGCGATGTAAGGGATATCACAGTATCTTCCTTCGAGCTTGCCATCGTGGGTGATCTGAACAACCTCACGGGCGTTCCGATCGAATCACTTGCAGATCCTTCACAGACTGCATCGCTGTCTGCTGCTTATAAGGATTACTTCAAGTTCGGTGTCGCTTCACCTGCATCGGTAATGACTAACACCAACGAAGAGTTCAGGACACTTCTCAAGACACAGTTCAACTCGGTTACACCCGAGAACGAGCTCAAGCCTGAGAATGTTCTCGACGCAGCTACGACCCTCGCAGATCCCGAGAAGTATAACGAGTGCCCCGCGCTGAATTTCGATGCGGCAAAGCCGATACTCGATTTCTGCAAGGAGAACGGCATCCCGATGAGAGGCCACACCCTCATCTGGTATTCGCAGACACCTTCCTGGCTGTTCTATGAGAACTACGATGTCAACGGTGAGCTCGCGAGCAGAGAGCTCATGCTCACACGTATGGAGAACTATATCGCAGCAGTCATGACATGGTGCGAAGAGAACTATCCCGGTGTCATCTATGCCTGGGACGTTGTCAACGAAGCAATCGCTGATGACGGCGGCATGAGAGACTGCTACTGGCTCGAGACCATCGGCGAGGATTACGTCGAGAAGGCTTTCGAGTTTGCAAGGAAGCATGCACCTGAAGGCGTACAGCTCTTCTATAACGATTACAACGAGTATCAGGATTCCAAGCAGGCAGACATCATCGAGATGCTGAAGCCCGTTGCAGAGGCAGGCAACATCGACGGTATGGGAATGCAGAGCCACATCAGCTCCGGTCTCGATCCCGATTACTACCTCGGCGCTATGCAGGAATACGTCGATGAGCTCGGCGTCATCATCCACATCACGGAGCTCGACGTTACTGCACCTAATTCACAGAACCCCATGTACGATCAGGGCGTCTATATGCAGAAGCTCTTCACGGCCATCATCGATGCGAAGGATGCAGGCATGCCGATCGAGTGCGTAACCGTCTGGGGACTTACAGACGACATGAGCTGGAAGTCTGCGACAAGCCCGCTCCTGTTCTACGGCAACCTTAATCCGAAGCCGGCTTACGAAGGCGTCATGTGCGCCATCAACGGCGGCGAAGTAGCGAAGCCCGCCGACTATGTCGAGCCCAAGTCCGATCTGTCTCCCATCGAGGAAGACTACGAGAACAAGGAGTACATCGGAGGCCCAAGATACAGTGCGGTACAGACGATCGTAGGCGATGCTTTCGAAGGCGAATACTGCCTCATGAATTCCGAAGGCTATGCTGATTACGACGGCTACTCCATCGACATCAGCAACTATATCGGACACACGATCCACGTATCGTTCGCAGTCAAGTGCGCTGCCGATCAGGTATGCCTCACTGCAGACATCGACGGCACATGGCCGCACCTCGTTGAAGTACCCACAGGTACCGACGAGTGGATCGAAGTCGAGTGCGACTATCAGGTACCCGACGACAACACGAGCCTGTCGATCTACTTCGAATCTTCCGACATGACAGAGTTCTATCTCGATAACCTGAAGATCGAAGCTACCGACTGATCCGGAAGATCAAGACAAACATTAAGGGGCTGCACTGACGCAGTCCCTTTTTGATTGCTGATTAATTATCGGAAGATCACTCTGCGATGTACTCGCTGTATTCCTTCTTGATGATGTCCCAGTCGAGATCGAATCTGGACATGTGCTTCTTGAATGCCGCCTCAGCCGCGTCCTTATCGTGAGCTGCGATGGCATCAGCGATCGCCTGGTGATCCGATACAAGCTTCTGGTCCTTGATGGTCTTGAGAGACAGCGATCTTACGCGGTCGAAGTGAAGGCTCATCAGGCTTACCATGTAGAAGCACTGCATCTTGTTGCATGCGACGTAGATGCTCTTGTGGAAGTCGTTATCGAGATCCAGGAACTTCGGCGGATCGTTCTCAAGATAGAACTGCTGAAGCTTGATGTTGGAATAGAGCTTGTTGATGTCCTCTTCTGTCGCGACATCGCACGCTTCCTTGATGAGCGCGGTCTCGACGGCGATACGAAGGAACCTTGATTCCTTGATGAGCTCGTAGTCGATCAGGGATACGCTGCATCCCTTCTGCGGAAGTATGTTTACGATCTTGGACTTGGACAGCTCGAGGTACGCCTCGTGTACCGGAGTCCTCGAGATCCCGAGCTGAGTCGCGATCTCCTGCTCGCCGATAAGGCTGCCCGGTTTGATCTCCATGTTGATTATGTTGTCTCTGACTATACGGAACGCGTATTCGCGGTTCGGTTCGAAAGTGTTCTTGGGAGTAATGATCATCTCGTCTGTTCCCTTCTGAAAAATCTATAGAAAACCTAACATAAAAAATTCTTTATGTCTACCGCTAACATACTAACCGACAGCCGTGACATGCAGTGTCCGGCGAACGCTTCCGGCCTCATGGATCATCTCGTCCAGATAACCTTCTATCACGGGCACGAGACCTGTCATATTAAGGTCGATCCCGAAAACAGTCTCATTACTCAGGATACTGCCGAGCCTGCCATAGGTGCTTCCTTCCATACCGAAGCTTATGCCTGCCGCCTTAAGCTCTTCCTGGAAGAATCCTGCCAGCGGGTCGGAGCTTATCTCGAATTCATTACCGTTATCGTCGACGGCAAGAAGATACCTGAGCCATCCTGCGATGACCAGCGGTATGAACTTAAGATCAGCGATCTTTCCGGGCTGCTTTTTATAATAAGAATCTATAGTAATACCGAATCTTATGGGGAGCTTCTGGCTCGTGTCCGTCGCGATCCTCTGCGGAGTATCGGGAAGGAAGGGGTTGGGGAATCTCTCCTCGAGCACTTCCTTGAGGAACTTCTGCGGGTCTAATATTCTCGGGTCGCAGACGACGGGGAGACATTCCTCGTAGCCCATGCGTGTTACGAGTGTCTTCAGGTCTTCGTCGTTCATCTCGTCGGAGATCTTGGTGTGGCCGAGGAGGCATCCGAAGATCGCGAGCGCGGTGTGGAGCGGGTTGAGGCATGCAGTGACCTTCATCCTCTCTGCCTTGTCCACGGTGTCCCTGTCGGTGAGGATGACGCCGCCCTTTGCAAGGTCGGGTCTTCCGTTCGGGAACGTGTCCTCTACTACCAGGTATTCGGGAACTTCAGCATTTACAAAAGGTGCCGCGAAGAGTCCCGTCGTGGTCTTCACGCTTCTGAGATTACCGATGCCCAGGTCAGTAAGTTTGTTCAGGATGTCGTCTGACGGCCTGGGTGTTATCTTATCGATCATTGTCCAGGGGTAAGCAACAAGGGTCGGGTCATTAACGTAATCTCGTAAAGACTCATCCACCAGGCCCTTAGCCGCCCAGGCATCGATAATCTCCGTGACAGAAGCTTGAAGCTTATCGCCGTTGTGACTGCAGTTATCCATGCTGACAAGAGCGATCGGATATCTGCCTGCTTTGAACCTCTCGTTCAGAAGAGAGGCAATGAAGCCCATGCATGTGACGGGATGCGAAGGACCTGCTTCCATGTCAGAGGCGGCACTTGCAAAAAGATTGCCGTCTGCATCCCTTAACGCATAACCCTTCTCGGTGATGGTAAAAGATATCATCTGAAGCGAGGGGTTAGCTGCTATCTCGTTAAGTCTTGCGATGTGATCAGGAGAGTCATAGTCAGCGGGGATCGCCTCGGTGATGTTGCCGATGATCTCGTATCCCGTATCGCCGTTGCTCTTGAGGTCGCATATTATCGTGAGGTTGTCGAAGGGCTTGTAGATCTTCTCGAAATTCTCATAGTCCATCGTGCCGCAGCAGATGATGCCGGTGTCAGCGAGTCCTGCGTTAAGAAGACGCTGATTGACTCTCGCGATGAACGCCCTGAAGATGTTGCCGCCGCCTACGTGAAGCCATGTCGGAGCAGCTGCGGTCTTTGCCTTGACGGCCTCGATATCGTATTGGGGAAGGGCAACGCCGATGCTGTTCCAGAAGTCTTTGTTCTTAAGATTCTCTCGTGACAGATCCATAGCTCTTGGTACCTCGCGCTGTGTCATTTATTTCCTTCCGATACAAAACCGATAACCTTATTAGAGAGTATAAGATCATCGGTTTTGTGACAAGAAGGGGGGTGCTTTATGAAACAATTATTATCAGAGTTTTTGTACGGCCTCCCAAAGACCGTTGATGTAAGCTGCGCCGAGAGCGCGGTCGTAAAGTCCGTATCCGGGCCTGCCCACTTCTCCCCAGATCATGCGTCCGTGGTCGGGGCGGATGTAACCGTCGAATCCGTTATCGTAAAGAGCCTTAACGACAGCGAGCATATCGAGGTCACCGCATGATGACAGGTGGGAGGATTCATAGAAATCAGTATCCGAGGTATGCTTGACGTTCCTCAAATGAACGAAATGCACTTTGCCCCTGGATGCAAACGCTTTGGCGATATCCACGACATCGTTGGTGATGCCTGCGCCGAGGGAACCGGTGCAGAGGGTAAGGCCGTTACGCTTGGATGCATTGAGATTAAGATACGTATCGATGGACTCCTTGTTGTTAACGACCTTGGGGAGGTTGAACAGCGGGAACGGCGGGTCATCGGGGTGCACCGCGAAATTGATATCGAGCTGCTCCGCGACGGGTATGACCGCATCGAGGAAATACTTTATGTTTGCAAAGAACTCTTCGTGCGAGACATTCTGATAGAACTTGATGTCTTCTGCCATCTTGCCGAATCTCTCGGGTTCCCAACCGGGAAGGCTGAAGTCGTTCGATCCTTCGATCATGGAGGAAGTGATCGCTTCGAGCGTCAGCTTGACTGCCTCTTCGTGGCTGTAAGCCATCGTTGTGCTTCCGTCCGGAAGAGGCTGCATAAGGTTGCTCCTGTACCAGTCCATTACCGGCATGAAGTTATAGCAGATGCACTTAACGCCTGCCTCTGCGAGGTTCTTCATCGATACGATGTAATTATCGATGTACATATCTCTTGAAGGGAGGCCCTTCTTGATGTCTTCGTGGATGTTAAGGCTCTCGATGACTTCCATCTCGAGGCCATGAGCATTGATCTCGTTCTTGACCATGTTGATCTCATCCATGGTCCAAACATCGCCCGCGGGGATCTTTGTAAGATGAGTCGCAACCCCGCTGACGCCGGGTATCTGTCTGATCTGATCCAGCGTTACGCTGTCATCTCCGTATGGGAACCATCTCAAAACCAGTTTCATATGTATTCCAATCCCCGTTCGAACTTATAGATAGTCGGGCAGAAAAAACTCCGCCTCTGTAGGCTAGTATACTAGTAGGCTTGAGTGATGTCAACAGATTATCAGAGTCCTTTTACAAAGGATCCCTAAGATTGCGTTTGAGATGTTCAGGAATTCTCTTCTTCGGGGATATCCGTCTGTTCGTCGCGGCGCGACTTGGGCTTGAACAGCCTGAAAACAACGGGGATGAACACTATGAAGCCGAACGACTTCGCGACTTCTCCCGCTGAAGCGAGATATACGGTCCAGAGCTCGTACTGCTCTTCGGTAACGACCATCAGGTTGGTGCATGTCTTGGTAACTGCATAGCAGAGAAGACCTAGCGCTATGACGAGGGCGGATATGACGGTAGTCTTCATGGGGATCGTATCGTGCTTCTCGGGATTAAGGGCTTTAACGCTCATGAGGATCCCGACGAAAACAAGCACTGCCGCCGCGATGCCGGATATCAATTGGATAATGTTCAGGTATTCAGTCATTCTCTGTCTCCTCACTTTCAGTATCCGCATCATCGGTACTGCCTTCTTCCTTTTTGCTGCGGTTCTCTTCGACCGATATCGCCTTCTCGAAAACCTTCTCTATTATCATCTGCAGCAGATAGACGGCACCGACGGGCACCACCAGGGCTGCCGGCGGGAATACGAGACATATCGCGATCGCCGCGAGCACTATGATCCATATCAGGATGAACTTGGGGAAGGTTATCATGCACAGGGTATAGCTGTTGGTAAGAGTTCCCTTGACGCTGTTGTTGAATCTCGCGAGCAGGGCATACGCATAGGGAAGCGTCAGTGCGACGGGAAGGAGCGGAACGAAAGCGACAACGGAATACCAGTCGGGAAGCTTCACGCCGCCGATGCCGTTCGCCGCATAGTAGAGGCAGAGAGCGGCCAGCGCGATGAACACCATGGCGATGACATTGATAATGATGCCGCTCTTGAGGTTCTGCTTGAATGAACGCATGAAGTCGCTCGTTATGGAATCATACTTCTTCTGATATTTGCGGTAGACCGTATAATAAAGGGCAGATGCCGAAGCACCGATCGTGACTACCGGCAGACAGAAGAGCAGGAACAGTCCTGAGATTATAACGACATTGCCGATGGCCGCACCGATGCGGTAGAGCCAGCTGTTTGTGATCTTGTCAAAGGATTGTTTCATCGTGACCTCTCTTTGGGGTCAGTATAAATGTCAAATGATCAAATTGCAAACGGTTGCCAACTAGAATGGTAGACAAGCAGTCGTTCTACAGTTACAATAACCGCAAGAGGAAGGATGGTGATCTATATGTCTTCCACATTGCTTGCCGGAGTCTATTCGGATGGAATAGTACTTCAAAGAAATAAAGATATTATTATTAGCGGCTTCGAAGACCAGCTTGCGGAAGTGAAGGTCACTCTTGCAGGTATCGAAGTTAAGGCTCCTGTCTCGGAAGGCCGCTTCACGGCAATCTTTCCTCCCATGGATGCGGCGGAAGGTCTTACGATAACAGTCGAAGGAACCGATACCGTACAGGTCACGGACGTCTGCATAGGTGATGTATTCATGCTCTCCGGTCAGTCCAACATGGAGCTTCCGGTCAGCAGGACATATGACGAGAACAAAGAAGAAGTCGACGCAAAGGATTATCCATTCATAAGACAGATATACGTCGAACCGGACTACGAGCTGCCAAAGAAGGGCGGAGCATCCTCATGCGCATTCCCGGGCGGCAGATGGATCAGAGCCGCAGGCGAAGACAAGATGGCATTCAGTGCCGTCGGCTTCTATGCGGCACGAAGGATATACGACAAGACAAATGTCCCCATAGGTCTCATATTGAATGCCAAGGGCGGCGCTTCCATCGAATCGTACATGTGCGAAGAAGATCTGGCGGCAGCAGGAATAAAGGAAGATGACATCGCCCCGTTCAGAGGCGAAGGTGTCATCAAGGATTATGTCGCTTCGTCCGAGGCTTATACCGTCTCATGGCGGGAGAGCACCGTGGATAAAGATTTCGAGATAGAGAGGGCGTTGGACGGTGCCGCTGATGTGGACCTGCCCGGAATAGTCCTGAACGGGTTTGCGGGAAGCGTCTGGTTCGTAAAGGAACTCGAGCTCGGGTATCAGCCTGAGGGCGACTGCCTGCTGAGGCTCGGAGATCTAATAGATGCCGATGTGACGTACGTAAACGGGACAGAAGTCGGCAGGACCGAGTATCAGTACCCGCCGCGCAAATACCATTTCGACGGATCTCTTCTCAAACCCGGAAGGAACACCATTGCCGTGAGACTCATAATCGAGCTCGGCAAGGGCGGCTTTGTCCCGGGACATCCTTACTTCCTGAGAACCGATAAGGGGACGGTCGATCTGACCGGAACCTGGAAGATGGTCCCCGAGAAGAAGGTCGAAGAATTCGTTCCGCGGAAGATGCCCGTGATGATTCCGGCATCAATCTATTATTCATGCCTCGTTCCGTTTGAAGGTTATCAGATAGCCGGCATATGGTGGTATCAGGGAGAGTCCAATTCGGATGACCCGACAGGTTACGATACGAAGATGGCACTGCTGTTCAGGAAGATGAGAGAGATGTTCGGTAATGTTCCGATCGTCATCGTAAGGATCGCGGATTATATCAACCCGCTTACATTTGAGACGGAAGTGCCCGAAGGCTGGAGGAAGGTACAGGAACTGCAGACCGAAGCATCCGAACTTATAAGGGATCTGAAGGTCGTCGACGCACCCGTACCTGACCCGGTATATGAGCTCCACCCGCCGGATAAGAGCGGAATAGGCGCTGATATTGCCGCAGCGGTATTAGGAGAATAAGGGCAGGATTAATAATATCTATAACCCCTTGTCTTAGTGAACAAAAAACATAATTGAAGCCCCAAGATATGTATTGACATACAACAAATGTGGTGATAATCTCTTGACAAGTAAACTTGTATGCAAGTATACAAGAGTGCCGAAAAGGGATCCTCCCGGGCAAATCCTTTAAGAGGTCTAAGCACAAATGAGCGAGAACAATCAGAAACAGACATTCAAAGCGAAGCCGGATACCGGATCAAAGCCGGCTGTACAGCCTTCCCAGATCGATAATAACTGGCAGCCCCAAGAGCTCGATCTTCAGACCAGGATCCGCAAAGATATCAGGGTCAACTGGCAGCTCTATGTCATGTTCCTTCTTCCTGTCGCTTACTTTATCCTTTTCCGTTATGTTCCGATGTTCGGTAACATCCTCGCTTTCCGTAAGTACAGACCGGGCGGAGATATCTTCGGTACAGGTCCTCTGACTCTCAAGTACTTCAAGGAGTTCCTGAAGTCAAAGCCTTTCTGGGAAGCTTTCTCCAACACGCTTATCCTTAACGGACTTTATCTCCTGTTCAGGTTCCCGCTTACACTCCTGTTCGCGCTCCTTCTCAACGAGATCAGGAACCTCCACTGGAAGAAGTTCGTACAGACAGTATCTTATCTGCCTCACTTCATCTCAATGGTAATCGTCTGCGGCATGCTCAAGGAGCTGCTCTCGACAAGAGGTCCTATCAATGACATCATCGCGCAGTTCGGCGGCGAGAAGATCTCATTCCTTGCTCAGGCAGAATGGTTCAGAACGATATTCGTAACATCAGGTATCTGGCAGGGCCTCGGCTGGGGCACGATCCTCTACCTCGCGGCTATGTCCGGTATCAATCCTTCTCTCTATGAGGCAGCAACGGTCGACGGCGCTACTCATTTCCAGAAGGTAATACACGTAACAATTCCCTGCATTCTGCCCACCATCGCGACCCTCCTTATCCTTGATATCGGCGGTCTCGTAGGATCCGGCGGAGCTTTCGAGAAGGTATTCCTCCTTCAGAATCCCCAGACATATTCAACATCACAGATCGTATCGACTTACGTCTACCAGATGGGTGTCGAATCGGGAAGTATGAACCTGGCAGCGGCGATCGGATTGTTCGAGAGTTTGATCAACCTCGTGCTGCTTACATGTGCGAACTTTGTATCGCGTAAAGTCGCGAACACGAGTCTTTGGTAAAGGGAGGATATTAATATGAGCGATATTAATGTGACTACTCCCGAGCTGAAGGAGATACACATTCACAACAAGAAGAACAGGATAAAGGAATCCAAGGGCTATATCGCCTTTACGATCGTCAATACGATCATAATGATCTTTGTATCGTTTGTAACGCTGTACCCGTTCCTGTATCTGGTATCGCAGTCGTTCACTTCAGAGCAGGCGATCATTGCAGGTCACAACAGCCTTATACCTGAAGGCTTCAACGTAGATACTTATATCTATGTCATGACCAGATATCCGATGAAGTTCATGCCTGAGATCTTCCCGGATCTGCGTGTACCTGAATTCATCGTCTACTACATCAACACGATAATCTACACTCTCTGCGGAACAGTCATCTCATTGTTCCTGTCAGCGATCCTTGCTTATCCGCTCTCCAAGCAGAAGCTCAGGATCAACAAGATCATGTCACCGTTCGTTATCTTCACGATGTACTTCGGCGGCGGACTTATCGCAAACTACGTTTTGATCTTAAAGCTCGGTCTTACGAACTCCATGTGGGGATTCATCATGCCGATGCTCATCTCCACATACTATGTAATCCTCATGAGATCGTTCTTCATGAGCATCCCGAAAGATCTCGAGGAAGCAGGCGAGATCGACGGCCTCAACAAGTTCGGTGTCTTCTGGTACATCGCAAGGCCTCTGTCGACTCCCATCATCGCAACAATGACACTCTTCTATTCCGTGATGTTGAGTACAGAGACGTACCTCCGCTCGCTCCCGGTATCGCTCCTACAGAGGAACAGAACGAAGAGATCAACCTCATTGCTACACCTCTCATCAGCAACGTTAACTCCTACACACTGAAGTTCGTTACTGGACAGGCTGATATCGACGAGGATTGGGACGAATACGTTCAGTCCTGCGAAGACCTTGGCTACAAGGATCTCGAAGCGATCTATGCTGAACTCTACTAAGCATAATCTACGATCTGTCTGATCAGTTTCTCCTATAAGAAACAGGGGGCATTCCGATGTATAATCGCATTGGGATGCCCCTTTCCTTTAAAAGCAAATGAGGTATTAATATGAGCGCAGTAAGTTTCTACGATAAAGGCAACAAGATAGCTATAGTTCCCTTAGGCGGCGACAAGGGCATCATCCGCGTCGCATCGATCGTCATCAAGGACATAGAACGCGTCTCGGGCTCCGAGCGCAAGGTGTGCCGCATCGCAGTTGCAGATGATCTTACAAGCGGCAAGATCGCATATGCGGACACGGTAGTCTTTGCAGGTATCCTGACAGGAACAGACGAAAGTCTGACAGACAGGCTCCTTGCAAAAACGACCGTATCTTCCGGCGATATCCTCGGCAGAAGAGAAGTCTATGCCTTTGCAGAAGCAGAAGGCATTCCCGAGCTTTCCGGCAAGCGTGTGTTCGTTATCGCGGGATCGGATAAGCTCGGCACCGTCTACGGGTTGTACAAGCTGTCCGAGATGATCGGAGTGTCCCCGTGGCACTACTTTGGTGATGTGGAACCGGTTAAGTGTGAGCACATTGCTTTCGATGACGGCGTGCTTCCGGTAGTGTCGCATGAGCCGAAGATAGAGTATAGGGGATTCTTCCTGAATGATGACTGGCCGTCGCTCGGAGGGTGGGTCACGAATGCTTTCGGAGACTTCAACGAACTGTTCTACGAGAAGGTCTTCGACCTGCTGTTGAGACTGCGCGGCAACTTTATGTGGCCGGCTATGTGGTCTGCCGTGTTCAACAACGACGGCAAGGCTTTCCCCGAGGCTTCCGCAGTGCTCGCAGACGAACTCGGAATCACGATGGGAACGTCCCACCACGAGCCGCTGATAAGAGCCGGAGAAGAGTTCTCGCACATGATGACGGACAGCAACGACGTGGGCTACGGCAAGGACTGGAGCTACTACTCCAATCCGCGCGGCCTGTATGAGTTCTGGTCGGATTCCATAAAGGCGAGAGGCAGGTATAAGAACCTCATCACCGTTGGCATGCGCGGTGAGCGCGACAGCAAGATCTTGGGCGAAGATGCGACCATGAAGGACAACATCGACCTTCTTAAGAAGACCATCACGGACCAGAAGAAGATCCTCGCGGAGAACGGTCTTGAGGGCTGCCCCAAGGTGCTCGCTCTCTATAAGGAAGTGGAAGATTACTACTACGGCGATGAGACCGCAGAGGGCCTCAACAAGTGGGAAGGTCTTGAAGATCTGACACTGCTCCTGTCGGATGATAACTTCGCGAACCTGCGTACCGTGCCGTCGCCCGAGCTTAAGGACAGGGCGCCCGGGTGGGGAATATATTTCCACTTCGACTATCACGGAGATCCGATCTCATATGAGTGGGTCAACTCGACGCCGATAACCAAGGCGTGGGAGCAGCTGACTTCCGCGTATGAGTACGGCATAAGGAAGCTCTGGATATGCAATGTCGGCGACTTGAGGCCGGTCGAGCTGCCGCTGTCGTACTTCATGGATCTGGCGTTCGATTACGACTACTGGCAGCAGCCGAACAGGACGGCCGAGTATCTGGAAGCCTGGGTGAAGCAGCAGTTCACCGAGCTGAGCGGCGATGTGCAGACTAAGATCTGCGCGCTCCTCGATGCCTAT
>R26__coassemble_337_pt1 | contig 30556 bp, 26 predicted proteins | sample R26__metabat2_low_PE_020 | metagenome-assembled genome bin R26
TGGGGAGCCAGAAAGACCTGAAGGTTTCTTCAGGTCTTTTTTGTTGCCTTCTTTTTGATCGTCGAATAATTATGGATTTGGAAAGAATTGCGCCCGTATTCCTTAAGATGTCAAATTGTATATTTTTTTTCGGGCAAGTTTGTGCATACATTTGATTTTCTGATTTCATTTTTTATTTACTATTCATTTTGTCAAATCGGTGTTAGAATTATCGCAAGGAGTGAATAGTAATGGCTAGAATCGATTCTCTCAGAGCAAAGATTAATAAATACGCGTCGAAGGGTAAACTCGACGGTCTTGTTAAACTGTCGAACGATCCTGACGATGATGTTCGCATGGCTGTCGCGATTGCGATGGGTCAGATCCCTACTTATGAGAGCGGCATAGCTCTGATTCCGCTCATGCGCGATCCTTCACCTATGGTTAGAGCTTCTGCTGCAACAGCTGCAGCTGATATTAATGCAAAGCATTGCCTCGAGTACGTTAAGAAGCTTGCATTCGGCGATTCCGATCCGAACGTAAGACTTACTGCAAAGGCTGCTTTTGATGTATTGAAGGATCAGGTAGTCTGATATTTCACTGACAATGTAGTATATTATGTATGCCGGTCTGTACCGGCATACTTTTTGTAATAGCGGATAAGGGATAGATATTCAGGAGGACATTAACATGCCACATGGTGGAGGCGGAGGTTCCGCAGGCGGCGGATTCCACGGCGGTTCGGGAAGCAGCTCCGGAGGAAGGGGCATATCTCATACATATTATCCGGGATCAAAGAGATACCGTTACATGAAGAGCAACGGTGATTATGACTATGTTTACATGAGGAATGTTCCGGGCAAGTCAGAACTCCGTACATCGATCATAACTTTCGTCTCGGTGATCGGACTGATGCTCTTTGTTACCGTGATGATGCTTGCTGAAGGCAACTCTTCACCCAAAAAGATCAAAGGATCTTATGAATCTCCCGATACACATATCGAGGGATACTCATATCTGGACAATACCGAGGAATTAGAAAAGAATCTTGAGGAATTCGAAGACCTCACGGGTATCTGCCCTATAGTCTATGCCGTCTACAATGATGACTGGGATGACTACAAGGATCTGGAAGATTATGCCTATGATCTCTACGTAGACAATTATTCTGATGAGGAGCACTTCGTCATCGTCTATTCAATAGATGAAGATGATGCCGGTGACTGGTACTGGGAGACTATGGTCGGTGATGACACTGACGATATCCTTACAGAGGGAAGGCTCAAGACATTCGGCAAAGCCCTGCAGAAGAGACTAGAGAGCGGCACCGAACCAGGCAAAGCGATCTCAGAGACAATAGAAGATTCTTTTGACTATATCATGGCATCTCCTGCGGAGCTGGGTGAGATGAGGGCTCCGACCGTCATGATGTCGTTTATGATAATATTCCTGGTCATTATGATGGTTATCGCCATCAAACAGTACTCTCGCAAATATGAGAGGGTTGACTCAGAGGGCAATCTTATCGACGATGACGCAGAAGAGATCAAGGAGTTCGCACCCCTGTCAAAGGCAGATCCGAAGAGCATGCAGACGATCAAGAAACTGCCGTTCCTGATAGCCATTCTCGTGTTCGTTCCGGTTATTCTTGTCGGCGTAAACCTGCTGAGGACAGCAGTCGATTCGATGAACGAAGGAGCCGAGAGCGGATATGCTTCGCTGGGTTTTGCATTGGTATGGATAGTAATATCGACTATAGCACTGATCTCTATGATCACCAGGTATGTAAAACTCAACAAGAAATTGTCTGAAGACCCGGAGGTCACAAAAGCAAAGGCCGAGTCGCTAAGGAATTCACAGAGAGAAGGGGCGCCTTCAGTGTCACCATATCCTGCCCCCGAGGCAATGGATAATCCTCCAGAAGAGAAGATGAATGCTTTCGAGAAGTCGCAGGTATATGATGAGTCCCTGATAGATGCGGCATTGAACCGAGAGAGCCACGTGGACTACGACGATGAAGACTATAACAGAATGAAGAAGGACGGATTTGAGTAATGATAATTGATTACAACAAGGTTGACTGGAAGGAGAATCCCGGCTTCAAGGGAGGAGAGGGTTCTTTCAACAACAAGATGTACGATGACGGCACGAACAAGATGATGAAGGGCTGCCTTAAGCCCGGCTGCTCCATCGGATACCACAAGCATGAGGGTTCCTGCGAGATCATCTTCATCGTGAGCGGCAACGGCAAGCTCATCCAGGACGACGATGAATTCGAAGTAGCTCCCGAGCAGTGCCTCTACTGCCCCGAGGGACATTCGCACAGCCTTATCAATAACGGAACAGAGGATCTTATCTTCTTCGCGGCAGTGCCGAAACAGTAATACTTAATCCTTATAATCGTCGAAATAATCCGCGTACTTGAGGTTCGGCTTGATGAACACAGGTTCGGCATAGCCTTCTGACAGCATGATCTCGTTGAGCATCAGATACTCGCCGTCTTCTTCTATCCAGACATAGGCGAGGGTCCTGTCGTACTGGTCGAACTGCTCGACGTCGTATTCCAGGTAGACATATTCGGTATCTTCGAGGAGTTCCTTCAGGAAATCCGAAGCCTGCCTGCCTTCTTCCGTGTTCATCTCCTCATCGGGATGGACGGATTCGGGAGCATTAATGCCGGTAAGCCTGACACGGAGCTTGTTGCCGTCTTTGTCGTAGACGATTATGGTGTCCCCGTCAACGACCCTGCCGAATTCGCATTCGTTGAGAAGGGAAGTGTCCGCTTCTATCTCGAGGTCAAAATCGTAATCGCCGTCACCGGAATTGCCGGCTTCGGTCTGCTTCGCATAAGCGTCGGGATTGAGCTCATAGCCGGCATAAAGATCGCACCCGGCAAGGGCGGTAAGTGACAATGCGGCAGGCAGTATAAGTGTCAGATAATTGCTTTTACGGTTAAACATAGGTCTCATTATAAACCATTACATATGAAAGGGATTTTTTCTTTCTAAGTTTGGAGCATCCGTAATATTTCTCGCGATAAATCTGTGATAGAATTCATAACAGTAAATTTCCGCGGGGGTGGACAAATATGCCAAAAAGAGACGACATCAACAAGATCCTTATCATCGGTTCGGGCCCTATCATCATCGGCCAGGCCTGCGAGTTCGATTACTCCGGAACACAGGCGTGCAAGGCTCTCAGGAATCTCGGATATGAGATAGTTCTTGTAAATTCCAATCCGGCCACGATAATGACAGACCCGGATGTTGCCGACCGTACATATATCGAGCCGCTGAACGTTAAGCGTCTCGAGCAGATCATCGCGAAGGAGCGTCCGGATGCACTTCTTCCCAACCTCGGCGGACAGTCAGGTCTGAACCTCTGCTCCGAGCTGTCTCAGGCAGGCGTCCTCGATAAGTACAATGTAAAGGTAATCGGCGTTCAGGTCGATGCCATCGAGAGAGGCGAGGACAGAATCGAGTTCAAGGAGACAATGAACTCCCTCGGTATCGAGATGCCGAGATCTCACGAAGCTTATTCAGTCGACGAAGCACTTAAGATCGCTGAAGAACTCCATTACCCCGTAGTTATCAGACCTGCCTACACGATGGGCGGCGCAGGCGGCGGTCTCGTATATAATGTCGACGAACTCAAGACCGTAGTTGAGAGAGGTCTCGCGGCTTCCATGATCGGCCAGGTCCTCGTAGAAGAATCCATTGCAGGCTGGGAAGAGCTCGAGCTTGAGGTAGTAAGAGACAGCAAGGACAACGTCATCACTGTCTGCTTCATCGAGAACATCGACCCTATCGGTGTCCACACAGGCGACTCTTTCTGCTCTGCACCCATGCTTACGATCTCGCAGGAAGTTCAGGACAAGCTCCAGGAGTATTCCTATAAGATCGTTAAGGCAATAGAAGTTATCGGCGGCTGCAACTGCCAGTTCGCTCACGATCCGGTTACCGACAGAACAGTCGTTATCGAGATCAACCCCCGTACATCAAGATCATCCGCACTCGCTTCCAAGGCGACCGGATTCCCGATCGCATTCGTATCCGCCATGCTCGCATGCGGTCTCACTCTTGATGAGATCCCCTGCGGCAAGTACGGCACGCTCGACAAGTACTATCCGGACGGCGACTATGTCGTAATCAAGTTCGCGAGATGGGCTTTCGAGAAGTTCCACGGCGCTCAGGACAAGCTCGGTACGCAGATGCGTGCTGTAGGTGAGGTCATGAGTATCGGTAAGACCTACAAGGAAGCTTTCCAGAAGGCTATCCGTTCCCTCGAGAAGGACCGCTACGGCTTAGGGTTTGCCAAGGACTTCAACAAGCTGTCCAAGGAAGAGCTCATGCTGAAGCTGACTACTCCCACTTCCGAGCGCCAGTTCATCATGTATGAGGCGTTGAGGAAGGGCGCGACTGTTGACGAGCTCTTCGAAGCAACGAAGATCAAGAAGTGGTTCATCGAGCAGATGAAGGAACTCGTTGACGAAGAAGAGGAACTCATCAAGCTCGCAGGCAGGATCCCCGAAGAGTCTGTCCTGAGACAGGCTAAGCTCGACGGCTTCTCCGATAAGTATCTGTCACAGATCTTAGGCGTATCCGAAGATCTTATTCGTAAGGCACGCTATGAGTTCGGCATCAAGGAGGCATGGGAAGGCGTTCATGTATCCGGCACAAAGGATGCAGCTTACTACTATTCTTCCTATCACCTCACTGAGGACAAGTCACCTTCTTCCGACAACAAGAAGATCATGATCTTAGGCGGCGGCCCCAACAGGATCGGACAGGGAATCGAGTTCGACTACTGCTGCGTTCACGCTGCGCTCGCACTCAAGAAGCTCGGCTTCGAGTCCATCATCGTTAACTGCAACCCTGAGACGGTATCCACAGACTACGATACATCTGACAAGCTCTACTTCGAGCCTCTTACACTCGAGGACGTTCTCGCCATCTATGAGAAGGAGAAGCCTATCGGCGTTATCGCACAGTTCGGCGGCCAGACACCTCTGAACCTCGCAGCTTCCCTCAAGGCTAACGGCGTCAACATCCTCGGTACCACTCCGGAGACTATCGACCTCGCCGAGGACCGCGATCACTTCAGGGCAATGATGAAGCGTCTGAACATCCCGATGCCTGAGGCAGGAATGGCTGTCAACGCTGACGAGGCCATCGCCATCGCAAGCAAGATCGGCTACCCCGTCATGGTACGTCCTTCCTTCGTCCTCGGCGGAAGAGGAATGGAAGTCGTTCACGATGACGAGATGCTCAGAGTCTATATGAATGCGGCAGTCGGCGTTACTCCCGACAGACCGATCCTCATCGACCGTTTCCTGCACCATGCCACAGAGTGTGAGGCAGATGCGATCTCCGACGGCACCAACTGCTATGTTCCCGCTGTCATGGAGCACATCGAGCTCGCAGGTATCCACTCCGGCGACTCTGCGTGCATCCTGCCTTCACTGAACCTTACTGAAGAACAGGTCGCAACGATCAAGGAATACACAAGGAAGATCGCAGTCGAGATGAACGTAGTAGGTCTCATGAACATGCAGTATGCGATCGAGGACGGCATCGTATATGTCATCGAGGCTAACCCGAGAGCATCCCGTACTGTACCGCTCGTATCCAAGGTAACCGGAACCAACATGGTCAGAGTAGCAACAGACATCATGACCATGGGTCTTACGGGCCGTCCGTCACCCGTTACCGAGCTGCACGACAAGAACATCCCGCACTACGGCGTCAAGGAGGCAGTCTTCCCGTTCAACATGTTCCAGGAAGTAGACCCTGTCTTAGGACCCGAGATGAGATCCACGGGAGAGGTATTAGGTCTTGCAAGCCACTTCGGCGAAGCTTACTTCAAGGCTCAGGAAGCAACGAAAACAGAGCTCCCGCTCGAGGGCACCGTTCTTCTGTCCGTATCTGACCTCGACAAGGTCGATCTCATCGACGTTGCAAAGGCATTCAGCGATCTCGGCTACAAGATCCTAGCTACGGGCGGAACATACCAGATGATCTCCGAGGCAGGCATCAAGGCCGAGAAGGTCAAGAAGCTCTACGAGGGCAGACCCAACATCGGCGACATGATCACCAACGGAGATATCGATCTCGTTATCAATACTCCTGCAGGCAAGACTTCTGCGCACGATGACTCCTACATCCGTAAGGATGCCATCAAGCAGCATGTTCCGTACATCACGACCATGGCTGCGGCAAAGGCTTCTGCAGAAGGCATCAAGGCTGCCAGGGAGCGTTCCTTCGAGGTAAAGGCCCTCCAGGATTTCCATGCCGAGATCAAGTGAGGCATATTTGCAGTAGCTGACATCAAAAATAGCAATATATGAATAGCGTTCGCGCCGGAAAATGATGATTCCGGCGCGTTCTTTTTGGAAAAATCGAGCAATAACAAGGGTTACGGCAACCGCTTGCACACCCGATTACAAGCGCATTTGCGAATTAGCAATATTCGTTGATTTTTTCCGTATCGCACAAATGACAGGCACTAATCTCTTCATTTTAGAAGATACATTTTTGCTCTAATCTCCATTAGTATTAGTAGTAACGTTTTATTATCGGAGGTATTCATGCTTTACATTGGTATCGATCTGGGTACTTCTGCCGTAAAGATTCTTCTCATGAAGGACGGCGGCAGAGTTCTGAAGACTGTATCTGAGAGTTATCCGGTGCATTTCCCGCAGACGGGTTGGTCAGAACAGAATCCTGTTGACTGGTTCGAAGGAACAGTCAAGGGTATTAAGAGGATCCTTGAAGGATTCGACGGCAGCGAAGTCGGCGGAATCAGCTTCGGCGGACAGATGCACGGTCTTACTCTTCTGGATGCTAACGGCGATGTTATCCGTCCGGCCATCCTTTGGAATGACGGCAGATCACAGGTCGAGTCCGACTATCTGAACAACGAGGTCGGCAAGGAGTTCCTCTCCAAGCACACAGGTAATATCTCTTTTGCCGGTTTTACGGCACCTAAGGTTCTCTGGGTCAAGAAGAATGAGCCCGAGAATTTTGCAAAGATCGCCAAGATCCTTCTCCCGAAGGATTATCTTGCATATCGTCTGAGCGGCGTTTTCGCCACGGACGTATCTGATGCTTCCGGCACACTGTATTTCGATTGCGAGAACAGGAAGTGGTCTGATGCCATGATCGAAGTTCTCAGCATGAAGAAGGAGTGGCTGCCTGAGGTTTATGAGAGCTATGAAGTGATCGGTAAGATCCTTCCCGAAGTTGCAGACGAGCTCGGCATCAACAAGGACTGCATCATCGCAGCAGGTGCCGGCGACAACGCTGCAGCGGCCGTAGGTATGGGTATTATAGGCAACGGCGGATGCAACATCTCGCTGGGTACGAGCGGAACCATCTTTATCTCATCCGACAAGTTCAAGAACGACTCGCAGAACTCACTGCACGCATTTGACCATGCTGACGGCGGATTCCATCTCATGGGCTGCATGCTGAGTGCTGCTTCCTGCAACAAGTGGTGGGTATCAGACATCCTCGATACCGAAGACTACGACAGAGAGCAGAGAGGCATCGAGGTCCTTGGCGAGAACAAGATCTTCTTCCTGCCTTACCTCATGGGCGAGAGATCACCTCTGAACAACCCCAACTGCCGTGCGATGTTCGTAGGCATGTCCATGGATACAACACGTCTCGACATGACACAGGCTGTCCTCGAAGGCGTTGCATTTGCACTCCGTGATTCTTTCGAGTGCGCTAAGAAGATGGGTCTTGAGATCACAAGCTCTTCCATCTGCGGCGGCGGTGCAAAGTCCAAGCTCTGGCGTCAGATCGTTGCCAACGTATTGGGCATCGAGCTCACACAGACAGTCAACGACGAAGGCCCCGCGATGGGTGCCGCTATCCTTGCTGCAGTAGCATGCGGTGAGTATAAGAGCGTTGAGGAAGCCTGCAACTCCATCGTTATCAAGCATGTATCCGAAGTACCGGATCCTGAGATCACGGCACGCTACGAAGAGAGATATAAGGAATTCTCTAAGATTTATCCTACATTTAAGGAGGCTGGATTATGGTAATTTACGAACAGTATTCCGAGTGTTTCCGCAAGTACGGACGCGTTATCAAGAACGTTGATGTTGCGCCCATCATCGAAGCACTGAACAATATCCCGATCCCTGAGGACGGTGTTGAGTACAAGCCTACGGTAGATTCTCTTGAGAAGGCTTCCGCGAGCGTTGATCTGACCAAGATCTTCGGCGGCGAGCTCAAGCTCGAGACAGGTTACTGCGCAGGTCACAACCAGTATCTCAATGCCGTTGAGTATCACAGATCTTCAGAGATCAACATCGCAGCTACAGACTGCATCCTGCTCCTCGGTCAGAGAGCAGACATCACGGACGATTTTGAATATGACACATCCAAGATCGAGGCTTTCCGCATCCGCAAGGGTACAGCGGTAGAACTCTTCGCGACAACACTTCATTACGCACCTTGCGGAATCGAAGGAAGCGGATTCATGGTAGGCGTAGTACTTCCTTACGGAACGAACTTCGACCTCGAAGAAGAGCACATCGACTGTCTGGCAGATTCAGACGATGAAGACAAGCTCCTTACCGCAAAGAACAAGTGGCTTATCTGCCATCCGGGCGCCAAGGGCGAAGAAGGACACTTCCCCGGTTTAGTAGGTTCTAATATCAAAGTAGATATTAAGAAAAATCAGCTGGAGGAATTGTAATTATGGCTAAGAAATTATTTAATGCGCCCGACATTAAGATCGGTATCGTAGCAGTCTCCCGTGACTGTTTCCCGGAAGAACTCTCCGTAAACAGAAGGAAGGCTCTTATCGCAGCATACGGCGCAAAGTATGATGCATCAGATATCTATGAGTGCCCTATCTGCATCGTTGAGTCTGAGATCCATATGCAGCAGGCATTGGCAGACATCAAGGCTGCAGGTTGTAACGCTCTTTGTGTTTACCTCGGCAACTTCGGACCTGAGATCTCCGAGACAATGCTCGCTCAGCAGTGGGGCGGTCCCGTTATGTTCTGCGCAGCAGCAGAAGAGACACAGGACAACCTTATCGGCGGCAGAGGCGATGCTTACTGCGGTATGCTCAACGCATCCTACAATCTCAAGATCCGCGGCGTAAACGCTTACATCCCCGAGTATCCTGTCGGAAATGCAGAAGAGTGCGCTGACATGATCAACGAGTTCGTTCCCGTAGCAAGAGCTCTCGACGCTATGAAGAACCTCAAGATCATCTCCTTCGGACCCCGTCCGCAGAACTTCTTCGCATGCAACGCTCCCATCGAGCCTCTGTACAGAATGGGCGTAGAGATCGAAGAGAACTCTGAGCTTGACCTGTTCGAGTCCTTCAAGAACCACGAGGGTGACGAGAGGATCCCCGCTAAGGTTGCAGAGATGGAAGCAGAGCTCGGCGCAGGCAACAAGAAGCCTGAGATCTTAGAGAAGCTCGCTCAGTATGAGCTCACTCTCCTTGACTGGGTAGAGGGACACAAGGGTTCCAAGAAGTATGTTGCCATCGCAGGCAAGTGCTGGCCCGCATTCCAGACACAGTTCAAGTTCGTTCCCTGCTATGTAAACAGCCGTCTCACAGGCATGGGCATCCCCGTATCCTGCGAAGTTGATATCTACGGCGCTCTGTCTGAGTACCTCGGATATGTCATCTCCGAAGACGCAGTTACACTCCTCGACATCAATAACTCCGTACCTCACGATATGTACGACGAGTCCATCGCAGGCAAGTTCGACTACAAGTTCACAGATACATTCATGGGCTTCCACTGCGGTAACACATGCTCCAAGAAGCTTGCTTTCTGCGAGATGAAGAACCAGATGATCATGGCAAGAGCTCTCCCTGTAGAGGTTACAAACGGTACTCTCGAGGGCGATATCGCTCCGGGCGACATCACATTCTACAGACTGCAGTCCACATCCGACGGCCAGATCAGAGCTTATGTTGCTCAGGGTGAGGTTCTCCCTGTTGCCACAAGATCCTTCGGTTCCATCGGTGTATTCGCCATCAAGGAGATGGGCAGATTCTACAGATACTTCCTTATCGAGAAGAACTTCCCTCACCACGGTGCTGTTGCATTCGGTCACTATGGAAAGGCTCTCTACAACCTCTTCACATACCTCGGCATCTGCCCTTGCGACATCGGCTACAACAAGCCTGCAGGCGACAGATATCCGAAGGAGAATCCTTTCAACTGATATCCTGATAGTTGGAAACAATAATGAATCCCGGTGCGATCGCGCCGGGATTTTTAATTTAAAAGATATTACTAATAACTATTATTCAGCCTCTTCGGGCTCCTCGCCGCCTTTTCCGCCTTCATCTTCCTCGTCTTCTGTCTCATCTTCATCTTCTTCGGAATCCTTCTCGGCTTCATCAAGCTGATACTCTTCATCGAGCGCGTCGTCTTCCTCTTCGTCATCCGTTGTAAGCTTGGCGCCGGCCTTCTCGAAAATCCTCTTCAGGAACACCGACTCAAGGATAGCAACAAGGGCGAAGCCCAGGAAGCACATAAGGCTCAGGACAAGTACAGGATAGACGTAAGTAACCAGACCGAGCGCGAGAGTGATGACCGCAAAGAAGATCGTGGAAGGTATATTGGCAAGAGCCAGCAGCAGGGAGTTCTTTATGACCTGCTTATTATTCTCGTCAAACCACGCGATTATGGGGAAAGCGTATGCCATGCAGGAGAATATGGCCAGGAGCAGGAAGTACAGAGGGTACTGTGTCCAGGTGTATTCGGCGGGCAGGGAAGTATTGATGAGATAGATCTCCCATACAAAGAACGCCGTGATGGCGGAAAGTATGAGCCAGATGACAGTCGACTGCTTGAAATTATTCTTGAACGATCTGAAGTATTCGCTGAATACGGGCGGATTCTCACCAAGAAGGATCTTGATTGTGATCCTGTTCATTGCCGTAAGCGAAGCGCCTATCGTTATAAGGGGAACAGAGGTTATAACAAAGCAGAAATTAACAAATATAAGGTTGCAGACCGCTGTAAGGAATATGGTTGCAGGGTGTTTTTGACTGAAGAATGATGCCATTTTGGACTCCGGTTTTTATAATATGTATAGAATTACAGGGATAATTATAGCAATCTGTGCAAAGTAATGACAATAGAGGTTGGAAAATAGCAATATGTGTATAAAAGAAGCAAAAACAGCACAAATTGTAGCAATATGAGCAAAGAATACTCGGGGGCTTTTGGTTAAAATATCAATACGTGAGAACCGAGACTCGGTTCATCATTCAAAACACGAAGGAGGAAATTTTATGAAAAAAGTTATTGCTAGCCTGCTCTCTGTAGCAATGGTTGCAGCAATGGCAGCAGGATGTGCTCAGCCTGACGCCGGTACTGGTGCTGGCGGCGATGAAGCTACACCTGATGCTAGTGCAGCTGACGCTGGTGATGATGCTGACGCTGATGTCGAAGGTGAGGGCGATGAAACAACCGCTGAGACAATGTCTTTCGGTACTGGTTCTGAAGTAATCAACCTCTGGTCATTCACCAACGAGGTTCCTAACATGATCGGTAAGTACATCGAGCTCCACCCTGAGTTCGGTGAGACCTACACTGTTAAGGTAACAATCATTGCTACAACTGATGGTGCTTATCAGCCTGCACTCGACGCTGCTCTCGTTAACGGCGGTGAGGATGCTCCTGATATCTACACAGCAGAGGCGGCATTCATCCTGAAGTATACTCAGGGTGACATGGCAAGCTATGCAGCTACTTACAAGGATCTCGGTATCGATGTAGACGCAGAGATCGAGGCAGCTGACATCGCTCAGTACACAATTGACATCGGTTCACGTGACGGCGAAGTTGTTGCTCTTGGTTATCAGGCTACTGGTGGTGCTATGATCTACAGAAGCTCCATCGCTCTTGATACTTGGGGCACAGATGACCCGGCTGAGATCGAGGAAATCGTTGGTGCTGGTTCCGGTAACTGGGATAAGTTCTGGGATGCAGCTGAGGACCTCTCCGCTAAGGGTTACGCAATCGTTTCCGGTGACGGTGACGTATGGCACTCTGTTGAGAATGCTAACGATGCATGGATCAAGGACGGCGCTCTGAACATGGACACAGGCAGATTCGATCTCTTCGATATCTCCTATGACCTCACAGCAAATGGTTGGTCAAACAACACATCTGACTGGACAGAGGGTTGGTACGCAGACATGCAGGGTATCGGTGAGAAGCCTGTATTCGCATTCTTCGGACCTGCTTGGCTCATCAACTACGTCATGGCTGGTAACGTTGGTGGCGACGCTGCACCTGCAGACGGCGACTTCACACAGGGCAACACATTCGGTGACTGGAGAGTTTGCACTCCGCCGGTAGGCTTCTTCTGGGGCGGCACATGGCTCCTCGCTAACAAGGACACAGAGCAGAAGGAAGGCGTTGCTGAGTTCATCGAGTGGGTAACACTTGATTGTTCTGAGACAGGTCTCCAGTATCTCTGGGCTAACGGCACATTCAACGGCGAAGGCGGTACAAAGGACTGCGTAGCTTCAGGAACAGTTATGGCTATTTCTGATGGTACTCTCGACTTCCTCGGTGGTCAGGACATGTTCCCTGCATTCATCGCTGGTAACGCAAACGCTACTGGTGCTAACATGACTCAGTACGACGAGACAATCAACAGCTTCTTCCGTGATGCTGTAAGACAGTATGCTCTCCCTGAGGGTGAGTTCTACGGCGATAAGGACGCAGCTATTGCTCAGTTCGCTGAAAACGTTAACGATAACCTCGTTTTCTAATGTAACTTAGGATTTTAAGTTGCCTTACGACGGCAGGGTAAATTCCAGGTTTACCCTGCCGTTTTTTCAAAAATTCCATAGGAGGTTAGGGAGTAATGAACAATAAGAAGCTTGTTAGTTATTCCAAGTATGGCTATATCTTCGCTATACCGTTCGTTTTAACATTTATAATTTTCACCCTTTACCCGATTGTCTACACATTTACAATTGGTTTTACCGATCTCCACGGAGCCGGTCAGACAGAGTTGAAATTCCTCCCTTCGGTCGGAAAGCCGCTCTTCCAGAATTTCACTGATGTACTTACATCAGGTTCCTTCCAGAAGGCTTTCACAAACACCGTAAGGATCTGGATCGTAAACTTTATCCCTCAGATGGCTTTTGCTCTCCTGTTCACCGCTTGGTTCACAGACAGACGTACAAAGCTTAAGGGTCAGGGTATATTCAAGATCCTTTTCTACTTACCTAATATCATCACTTCTGCTACAGTAGCTATTCTCTTCCTTGCACTGTTCGGATATCCTAAGGGACCTATGAACGATATCGTTCTGGCTCTCGGAATCTCCAAGAAGGCTATCAACTTCACAGCAAGTGCAACAACAGTCCGAGGTATCATCGCATTCATCCAGTTCTGGATGTGGTATGGTTACACGATGGTTAACCTCATCGCAGGCGTTATCGGAATTAACCCCGAGATCTTCGAAGCTGCAGAGCTCGATGGTGCCAGCAAGACACAGACATTCTTCCTGGTTACTATTCCTTGTATCAGATCCATCCTTGTATATGTACTTGTTACATCACTCATCGGTGGTCTCAACATGTTCGATATTCCTGAAATGTTCATCGGTAAGAACTGCAACAACGCAGGTTTGACAACAAATATGTACATCCGTAATCAGGCCTTCCTCGGCAGTTACCTCTATGCTAGAGCTGCTGCGGCAAGCGTGATCATGTTCATAGTCATTTTGATTCTTTGCTTGATTCTTCTCTATTTCATGAGAGACAGAGACGAAGCTAAGCTCGCGAAGATTAGAAGGCAGGAGCGTAAGGCTGCTGCAGCAAGAACTTGAGAGGAGGGATTTTTAAATGGCTAATCAGAATAATCTGCATAAAGAATCCGTTGGTTTCAAGATCTTCGAGTATGTGATTTGTGTAATCTTCGCTATTCTTTCACTTGCACCGTTCTATATCATGTTCGTGAACGCTACAAGAGGAACATATGAGATCCAGCAGCATGCTATCGCTCTGTTCTCACCTCATCCGTTCCAGAACCTTGCTAAGAACTGGGCAGTATTCAATGGTAAGGACTTCCACCCTGAGACTGGTTTTGTTAACTCATTCATTATCTCAACCTGTACTACGATCCTTGCCCTTTACTTCTCTTCACTCACAGCTTATTCAATCCAGGCTTATGAGTGGAAGGGTAAGAAGATACTTAACGGTCTCATCATGGGTATCATGATGATCCCCGGTACAGTAACCATGATCGGTTTCTATCAGATGGTATATAAGATCCACATGACAAATAGGCTTGAGATGCTTATTATCCCTGCGATCGCATCACCTATGATGGTTTACTTCATGAAGCAGTATCTTGAAGGTTCACTTTCACTCTCGATCGTTGAATCTGCAAGAATCGACGGCGCAAGCGAGTTCAGAACATTCAACCAGATCGTTCTCCCGCTCATGAAGCCGGCTATTGCTACACAGGCAATCTTCACTTACGTATCAAGCTGGAACAACCTCTTCATGCCGTTGATCCTCCTTACAGATAAGTCGAAGTACACTCTGCCTATCGTTGTATCTCTCCTTAAGGGTGATATCTATAAGACAGAGTACGGTTCAGTTTACCTCGGATTGTCTATCACGGTTCTCCCTCTCATCGTTGTTTATATCTTCCTTTCGAAGTACATCGTTGAGGGTGTCGCACTCGGCGGTACTAAGGGCTGATACCACAAGATCAAGGTTTGTATTCAAACAAGAGAAGCCGGAGTTCATCTCCGGCTTCTTTATTGTTTTTTTATTATCAGATCAGAGCTCTTTCTTCCTTCTGAGCTTATGCCTGTAAGTGGAAGGAGAGCACCCGTACTGCTTCTTGAAGTTACGGCTCAGGGAAGTCAGGTTGTTGAAGCCGCATCTTAATGCAATCTCACTTATCTGGAGGTCCGTCTCAGACAGCATCTCAACGACGGCTTTGATCTTAAGGGAAGTCTGGTAATCATAGTAGGTCATACCGGAGTATTCCTTGAACAGTCGCGAGAAATGGAACTTGGAGTAGCCGACGTAGTTTGCAGCCTCCTCCATGGAGATGTTATCCGCATAGTGCAGGGACAGTCTCTCCGTGAGTCCCTTGAACTTGATATAGATGTCTCTCTGCTTATCGTTCTGAGATACCAGGATGTCCTGCTCATACTCAGTCTTCAGAAGCATTCCGAATACTGCGAGAAGATTGGAGAAGATGGGTATCTCCTTGATTGATGACGTATAGAAGAAATACAGGTCACTGATCGCGATGAGCTTGGAATATATGGGGTTATAGATATCAGGATAAGTGGTCTCGTTGATCACGATGGGCTCGGACAGAAGCGCCTTAAGCTCGGCATAGTCAAAGCAACCCTTCATAAAATCGATATTGAACAGGAAGATGATCCTGATGCCGGCCCTTGTACCGGATATCTTGTGGAGCGTATCCGGAGGAACGATGAGGATATCCTTCTCGTTCAATACGATGGTACGGTCATCAAATACATAGGAATAGCTTCCGTCGGTAGGGATCGCGATCTCAAGGATCGAATGCTTGTGCAGCGGATAATCTTCAGCCCTGTTGTTATACCAGATCCTGACATTTGAATTCGGAGCAAAATCGATCTCTTCAACATTATTGCTGACGATTCGTCCCGTAAAATTCTTGATAGGCTGCTGGTAATTGCCCGGAACAGAGTTATCGTTGAGGTGCATGGCAGATCAACCCTCCTATATTGCGATTTTCAAGAATGATTTTAAAGCAAGATTTGACAAATACAAGTTAACAGTCCGTTAAATGTAGCAAAAAGCGAGAATTATTGAGCACTATTCGATAGCAATATAAGTCAAGAATAAGATATGATAAGAATTACTAATCCCAGATTGGAGAGGTGAGCAATGAATAGAGATAAGGCAAGAGAAAGAGCCAGAGAACTGGTTGATCAGATGACTGTCGAGGAGGCTTGTTCACAGCTTCGCTACGACGCCCCGGCTATCCCGAGACTGAACATTCCCGAATACAACTGGTGGTGCGAGGCACTGCACGGTGTTGCAAGGGCAGGAACCGCTACGAGCTTCCCTCAGGCCATAGGTCTGGGCGCCGCTTTCGACACGGAGCTTATGGGGGAGATCGGCGAGGTCATCGCTACCGAGGGCCGCGCGAAATACAACGAATACTCAAGCCACGGCGACCGCGACATCTACAAGGGCCTTACCTTCTGGTCACCTAACGTAAACCTCTTCAGAGACCCGAGGTGGGGCAGAGGCCAGGAGACATACGGTGAGGATCCGTATCTCATCTCAAGGCTCGCGGTTCCCTTCATCAAGGGTATTCAGGGCGATGGCGAGTACATGAAGGGTGCTGCGTGTGCAAAGCATTTCGTGGTGCATTCAGGCCCTGAGGCGTTAAGACATGAGTTCAATGCGACTGCAAGCGAGAAGGATCTGTGGGAGACATATCTGCCTGCGTTCGAGGCATGCGTAACGGAAGCGGGCGTAGAGTCCGTAATGGGCGCATATAACAGGACCAACGGCGAGGTCTGCTGCGGACACTCTTACATTCAGTCGATTATCAAGGATAAGTGGGGATTCAAGGGACATTTCGTATCCGACTGCTGGGCAGTAAGGGATTTCCACGAGAAGCATAAGGTTACAAAGAGCAACGAGGAGAGTGCGGCGCTCGCGCTTAACAAGGGGTGCGACCTCAACTGCGGATGCACATACGTGCACCTCATGAAGGCTTACAACAAGGGCCTTGTAACAGAAGAGACCATCAGAGAGGCTGCCGTTCGTCTGTTCACGACGAGGTTCCTCCTCGGCATGTTCGACGAGACGGAGTACGACGGACTTAACTATCTCGACGTTGAGACGAAGGAACACCTCGCAGTTGCAAAGAGAGCTTCTGACGAGAGTATCGTTCTGCTTAAGAATGACGGCATCCTGCCTCTCGACAAGGACAAGGCTCAGGTCATCGCAGTTATCGGACCCAATGCAGACAGCAGACGTCCGCTCATCGGCAACTATTACGGAACGTCTTCAGAGTACATCACGGCCATCGAAGGCATCAGAGAGGCTGCAGGCGATAATACCAGGATCCTCTATTCCGAGGGATGCGACCTCAGCAGGAAGAAGCCTGATCCGCTCTCGAGAGAATATAACTGCATCGCTGAGGCTGAGGCAGTCATGGACAGATCTGACCTGGTCATCCTCGTTATCGGTCTCAACGAGACTCTCGAGGGCGAAGAGGGAGACGAAGGCAACCACTATGCTTCCGGAGACAAGCCGGATCTTGCTTTCCCGAAGCCGCAGCAGAAGCTCATCGATACAGTCATCAAGTCAGGCAAGCCTTTCATCACGGTAGTCATGACGGGTTCTGCGATGGATCTCACGCTCCTGTCCGAGCATTCTTCCGCCATCATGCAGGCATGGTATCCGGGTGCAAGGGGCGGCCGTTCGATAGGTGATATCATTTTCGGCAAGGTAAATCCTTCCGGCAAGCTCCCTGTTACGTTCTACAGGAATACCGATGACCTCCCGGACTTCGAGGATTACTCGATGAAGGGCAGGACATACAGGTTCATCGAGACAGAGCCTCTGTATCCGTTCGGCTACGGCCTTACATACGGAGATGTCTCCATCGATGAGGCAAGGATCGAAGGCGACCGCACATCAGGCGCGAAGATCAGCGTTACCGTCAGGAACGACAGCAGCATCAACGCGACAGAAGTAGTCCAGGTCTATGCAAAGTCTGATGATGCTGACGAAGCAAAGAACGGCAAGCTCGTAGGATTTGCAAGAGTTACATGCGAGGCAGGAAAGAGCGTTGATTCGGTCATCGACATTCCTTCCGAGAACTTCAGAGTGGTAAGGCAGGACGGCAGCCGCGTGCTTCCAGAAGGCGAGATCAAGCTTTATGTAGGCTTCGGCCAGCCCGATGCAAGAACAGAAGAGCTCACCGGCAAGAAGGCCGCAGAACTTACGATCTGATCCGTAATTACATCACAAACAAAAGGACCCCTGAGCGATCAGGGGTCCTTGTTATTATCGGGATAATATTTGTCAGTTGTTCTTGTCGTGGATGTTGTCGAACCTGAGCTCGTAATCTTTGTTGTGATCAACAGCCCAGTCGACTGCCCACTCAGATTCGAAGAGGACTACCGGCTCGTCATCTCTGTCCAGAACGAGGAGCGACGTCGAAGTGAGTGTCATCTCCTTGGCGTCGAAACCGGCCATATCGGACTTTACCCAGCGAGCGAGGCGGTAGGGAAGTGCTGTCCTGACGATGTCGACGTTGTATTCGGACTTAAGTCTGTATTCGAGAACGTCGAACTGAAGGATACCGACAACGCCCATGACATATGTCTCGGTACCGATGCCCGGCTGCTTGTAGAGCTGAACTGCGCCCTCCTGCGAGAGCTGCTCGATGCCCTTGAGGAACTGCTTCCTCTTCATGGAATCCTTAGGCTCCACGCGCGCGAAATTCTCGGGTGCGAACACCGGGATTGGATCGAACTCGAACTTGCGGTTGGTGGAGATCATGGTGTCGCCGATACGGAAGTTGCCCGGATCGAAGATGCCGATGATGTCACCTGCGTAAGCGTCTTCTGCGATAGCCCTGTCCTGCGCCATGAACTGCTGGGGCTGGGCCAGGGTTATCTTCTTGCCTGTACGCATGAGGTTGACCGTCATGTTCTTCTCATAGTGTCCGGAGCAGATCCTGATGAAAGCCATCCTGTCTCTGTGCGAAGGGTCCATGTTGGCTTGGATCTTGAATACGAAGCCTGAGAACATCTCGTCATCGGGTTCTATTATGCCGTCAGTCGTGTGGTGCGGGCAAGGACCGGGAGCCATCTTGAGGAAGTGCCTCAGGAACGGCTCGACACCGAAGTTCGTAATTGCCGAACCGAAGAATACGGGAGTGAGCTGACCAGCCAGGACCTTGTCCATGTCGAGCTCGTCGCCTGCCATATCGAGCAGCTCTATGTCAGACCTTAAGATCTCCAGGTGACCGGGCATGAGCATGCTGTCCAGCGCGGGATCGTCGATGCCCGACACGCTCTCGGTTACCATGGACGCACCGTGGTCGTTGTTCTCCTTATCGAAAAGCATTACGCTCCTCGTCTCCCTCTCATACACGCCCTCGAAATCACCGTCGGTTCCGATAGGCCAGTTGATGGGGACGGACCTGATGCCGAGCACCTTCTCGAGTTCGTCCATGAGGTCGAACGGATTCTTGGTGGCACGGTCCATCTTGTTTATGAATGTGAATATCGGGATACCGCGTCTGCGGCAGACCTGGAAGAGCTTGATAGTCTGAGCCTCGACACCTTTCGCGCCATCCAATACCATGACTGCGGCGTCAGCTGCGCAGAGGGTACGGTATGTATCCTCGGAGAAGTCCTGGTGTCCGGGGGTATCGAGGATGTTGATGTGGCAACCCTCGAATTCGAACTGCATTACTGAAGACGTAACCGAGATACCACGCTTCTTCTCGATCTCCATCCAGTCGGAGGTCGCATGGCGTGCGGCCTTCCTTGCCTTTACGGAGCCTGCCTGATGGATAGCTCCGCCGTAGAGGAGGAGCTTCTCCGTGATCGTCGTTTTACCGGCGTCAGGGTGCGATATTATGGCGAATGTACGGCGTCTTCTGATCTCGCTCTGGTCGTTCATTTCTAACCTCGATAATGTATAATGTTATCTGACTTGGAAAAGCCAAATAATTATATATAAGAATGAGAGGGAATACAAATGAGACGCGGTGGTGGAGTGCTTATGCATATCAGTTCGCTCCCCGGTCCGTTCGGGATCGGAGTGTTTGGCGAGGAGGCAATAGCATTCGCGAAGCAGCTGGCCGGACAGGGAATGAAATACTGGCAGGTGCTTCCTTTCTCGTATCCGGGTATGGGCAATTCTCCTTATCAGAGCTTCTCGGCGTTTGCCGGGAACTGGCTGTTCATAGACCCCAGAAGGCTTATGAAGAGGGGACTTCTCACACCTAACGAAGTTGTTGATGCGGAATATTCGCAGAACAAGTGGAGGATCGATTACGATTACCTGAGGACCTCGAGAGACGAGATGCTCAGGAAGGCTTTCGACAGATGTGATGCCAAGACGCTCAAGGAAGTCGACAAGTTCCTTGAAGAGAATGAATGGGCAGCGGATGTCGCAGCATATCAGACGGTAAAGGACGATAATTTCGGCAAGCCGTGGTGGGAATGGTCAGATGACCGCCTCAAGAATTACGATGCCAAGGCAGTTTCCGAGCTCAAGAGCAGCGTGAACTATAAGTATCACGCCTTCGTTCAGTATCTGTTCGTTACCGAGTGGACGGAGGTCAAGAAAGAGATTAACGATCTGGGCATTGCCATAATAGGCGACATGCCCATCTATGTATCCGGTGACTCGGCAGATGTCTGGGCATCGAGAGACATGTTCAAGATGGCATCCGCAGCCAAGGTCAACAAGCTCCTGTCCGACTACGAGAAGGCAATGGCAAAGTACCAGAAGGAGCTTAAGAAGGCTGAAGGCAAGACGGAAGAACTGCCCAAGGAGCCTTCCAAGCCGAAGCCGGAGGCACTTGTTTTCGATAAGGTCGCAGGCGTGCCGCCGGATTATTTCACGGCAGACGGGCAGCTCTGGGGCAACCCCATCTACGACTGGAAGAAGATGAAGGCCGACGGTTATGACTGGTGGATGAAGCGCATCGAGATGAACTTCATGCTCTACGACTATCTGAGGATCGACCACTTCAGGGCATTCTCTTCCTACTGGGAAGTCGATGCCGATGCCGAGACGGCAAAGACCGGCGAGTGGTGCAAGGGCCCCGGACTCGAGTTCTTCGACGTAATGGACAAGAAGGGCGTCGACAGGTCGAGGCTCATCGCAGAGGATCTGGGCGAAGCTACGCCTGACCTCGCAGAATTCATGAGCAAGGTGAACATCCCCGGCATGCGTGTCATGGAATTCGCTTTCTATCCCGGCGACGACAGCTCGTTCATGCCGCATAATTTCAACAGGGACTGCGTTGCCTATACGGGTACGCACGACAACAATACGCTTCTTGGCTGGCTCTGGGACAGTCCGGAGAACGTCCGCAACTTCTGTCTGGAGTACTGCGGCTTCACCGGCGACAACTGGGGCGACGGCGGCACGAGGAGCGCATCCTGCCGCGCGATTATCAAGACTTTGTGGATGAGCCATGCCGCAGTCGCGATAATCCCCATCCAGGATATGCTGGGATACGGCGGAGACACCAGGATGAATACTCCGGGTACTCCGACGGGCAACTGGGCGGTCAGGTTCACGAAGGAAGATCTCGATTCGATAGATAACGAATGGTACAGGAATCTTAACAGACTCTATTACAGGTGACGGCCATGGATTACATTCTTTGCATCGATCAGGGTACAACATCGACCAAAGCTTTCCTGCTTGATCAGGAGGGCGTGCTGACAAACGGCTTCCACAAGGAGTTCGCGCAGCACTATCCCCAGCCGGGCTGGGTGTCCCACGATGCAGAGGAGATCTATTCTTCCGTGCTCTGCGCCGTTGCAGGCGTCTTAAGAGAGCACCCGGAAGCGATCGGGAACATAAAGGCGATGGGCCTCACCAACCAAAGAGAGACCACGCTCGCTTTTACCAGAGACGGCAGACCCGTCACGGAGGCGATCGTCTGGCAGTGCAGAAGGACATCCGACATCTGCAGGAGACCTGAGATCAAGGGCGAGGACAGATACATCAGCGAGGTCACGGGCCTCAAGGTAGACCCCTACTTCTCCGCGACGAAAATGCTCTGGCTCTTCGAGAACAACGAAGGCCTCAAGGCAATGGCAGAAGCAGGCGAGGTATATCTGTCTACCATAGACGGCTTCCTCGTATGCAGGCTGACGGCAGGCGCATCATTTGCTTCAGATTATTCCAACTGCTCGAGGACGATGCTCTTCGACATAGCAAAGAAAGATTACGACGAGCACCTGTTAGGGCTCTTCGGGATCCCTAGGATCGCACTGGCAAAGCCTCAGGAGTCCTGCTCTGACTACGGCGCCATCGCCATAAGCGAAGCTGACATTGCTTCTGCAGGACTCGGCGAAGAAGACAGGGCAAACCTCATGAGCCTTAACGGCGTACATATCACGGGCGTAATCGGTGACCAGCCGGCAGCGCTTCTCGGACAGAACGCGATACACGAGGGCGAATCGAAAACGACCTACGGCACGGGAAGCTTCACTCTCATGAACCTCGGCACAAATCCGGTGTTCTCCAAGAACGGACTTCTCACTTCGTGTGCATGGTCACATAACGGCGTCACTACTTATGCATTGGAAGGAAGCATCTTCCAGGCAGGTTCCGTCATCAGCTGGCTCAAGGACGAGATGCAGATGATAGAGTCACCTTCTGACTGCGATAAGTACTGTGAGTCGATAGAGAATACCGGCGGCGTATATCTTGTCCCCGCATTTACCGGCCTCGGCGCACCTTACTGGAAGCCTGATGCCAGAGGCGTTCTCACAGGTCTTACAAGAGGCACCGGCAAGGCGCAGATAATCCGCGCGGGAGTCGAGTCCATCGCATATCAGGTCACTGAACTTGTTAATCTCATGACTGACGATACAGGCATCAAGGCAAAGCAGATGAAGGTCGACGGCGGCGTCTGCGCGAGCTCGTTCCTCATGCAGCTCCAGTCAGACCTTCTCGGCGTAACGATCACCCGCGCATTGAGCGACGAGATGACGGCGAAGGGAGCAGGCCTTGCTGCAGGACTTACATGCGGCATCTTCGCTTCCATAGAAGATACCGGAAGGTTCTACGAAGCAGGCAGGACATACGATCCTTCCATGTCTGCATTTGAAGTGGCATCCCTGATGGACGGCTACAGGAACGCCGTCCGCGCCACGCTTGTATCGGGCAACGACTAGGGAGCATAGATGGAACAGGTATATATCGTCTTTTTCAAGATTTTTATCTTCATGCTGCTTGGCTTTATCCTCAATAAGACCAGGGTAATAGACATGCGCGCCGAGAAGACGCTTACGGAGGTCCTCTTAAAGGCCGTGCTGCCGTTCTCGATCGTCGCATCAAGCCAGTACACTTATTCTGCTGAAGCACAGGCGGGGATCATAGCAGTAGGTCTGATGGGCATGGCCTACTATGCACTGTCGCTTATCGTCATCAGGCTGATCTTATCGAGGACGAAGATCCCCGAAGCGGACAGCCGCATAATGACAACATGCATGGTATTTGCCAACACCGGCTTTATCGGATTCCCCCTTATGGAATCACTCTACGGCGATTACGGACTCCTTCTTGCAGCGATATTCAACCTCGTATACAACATGTTCTTCTACACATACGGAGCGCATCTGCTGTCGAACCAGCCTCGCTTCAAGGTGTCGGAGATATTTACGAGCACGGTGTCCATCGCATCGATACTCGCGCTGATCCTTTTCGCGGTGCCGTGGAGGATGCCTGCGTTCATACTGGAGACGATAAGCCTGGTCGGAGACATGACCGTACCTCTGGCGATGATGGTAATGGGCTCGATGCTCGCTGCGATCAACCCGCGAAAGCTCTTTGCAGACCCCAAGCAGTACGCGGTGTCTTTTGTAAGGCTCCTGCTCCTGCCGGGAGTCGTCATGCTGGCGGTATGGGCGGTATCGAATTTCGTTCCGCTCTCGCATGAGGTCAAATGCGTTACCGTATTGATGTGCGCGCTTCCGTGCGGAAGCATGAACGTAATGTATTCGGAGAAGTATAATACAGCGCCTGAATTCTGCGCAAGGACCGTCGCTCTTTCCATGGTGTTCATGATGGCGACGCTCCTGCTGTGGACGGGACTTACCAAGATATATTTTTGAGGTGGTATTTATGGAGATAGACAGAATAGAGAATACCGAACTTGTTGAAGTAATGGGCAAAGTGCGTGAGTCCGGCACGGAGGAGAACATGATAGAACTCCTTAAGCAGGTCGCAGGTGCGACGCTTCTCGTTCCCGTTGACGGCGACGAGGGTAATTACAGCTTCCATGCCGTGGCAGGAGCCGAAGGCAAGAAGTACATGGTCGTATATTCCGATTCCGACAGCTATGAGGTTGCATTCGAAGGCAAGCCCTACAAGCAGAAGGGTGTTACCGCAGGTTTTGCGGATATATTAGATGTTGTCATGGCGCCTAACATGGGTCTCGACGGATTCGTCATCAACCCGGGTGTGGAGAACATCCTCTTCGGCAAAGACATGCTGAAGATCATTGCGCAGCAGATGGACATCGGAGGCGATGATACGGCAAAGGTCGGAGAGCCTGACCACTATCCGGAGAAACTTAAGGAAAAGCTCGAGGAGTATCTTCTCGATGCTCCTTCCGTAACGAGCATCTGGGTAAGGCTCCTCAAGGAGAATCATACCGAGGTCCTCAGATGGATGATCATCATCGAGACCGAACTCGAGGGCGAAGAGCTTAAGTATCAGCTGGATACTCTCAAGAATTTCACCAAGCCGTACCTTGACGGCATGGATGCGATCGTCGTGTCTTCTAAGGAAAACTTCTCACAGCAGGTAATCAAGGGCGTAAAGCCTTTTGCAGGCAGGGGAAGCAACTAATGGAACGCAAGAGAAGTTACATTGTAGTCATAGTCGCAGCGGCAGTTTTGATACTGCTGTTTGTCGGCTTGATGTATAATGCCGCTTCACTTAAAAAACAGAGTGTCAATCTGGCAAATCAGGTCTCATATGCTTCGGAAAAACTCGCATCCAAAGACGACCTCATGATCTACTGGGTAGGAGACTTTCCGGCTGAACTGAGCGGGATAGCGCCTGTTGTCACTGTGATATCTCCCGACCAGATCTCCGAAGATACGATGCCGATAAAGTCCGTCGAATTCAAGGTCACTGCATACGATGCTGACGGCAATCTGGTCAAAGACGAGACCCCCAGAGATTACAAGGACAACATGCTCCTCGTCTTATATAACGTAAGCTTTATCTCCGATGAGCAGAAGGATGTCATCTCCAACTGCATCGTGGACAACAATGTGCCGGTGCTGGCCATAGGCAGGAGTTCTATCTCCATTACAAGGGAGATCCTGATGTATACTCCCGGCGACTTTGAAGAGAACGATTCGTTCTACTATCTGCTCGGCACGGGATATAAGGATCATGTGCTGGACAATTCTGCTATAGCCGAGGGCAAAGAAGCATTTGCCCTCAACCTGTGCGATTATGTCTATTCGCTGTTTTACGGATATGAACCCGAAGAGGAGACTTCGCAGACTGAACAGACTGAGCAGACTTCTTCCGAGACCTCTTTGGAAGAACCTTCTGAAATGGAATCGGAACCTGAGATGTGATAGGTTATACGGATCATGGCAATAGATAAGACTAAGACAAACAGGATCAAAGAGAGATACGAGGAACTGACGGGTACGCTTGCTGACCCGGCGGTCGCTTCGGATCCTTCCACATATGCAAAGTATTCCAAGGAACTCGCTCAGCTCACGCCACAGGTAGAGGCGATAGCAAGGTACGAGGCCTGCGCCAAGGAGATAGACGATCTTCTCGAACTCCTGGATTCGCCGGATGTTCAGCACGATGCCGAGATGAAGGAGATGGCGGTAAGAGACCTTGCCGATGCCAAATCTAATCTAGAGATTCTCGAGAAGGAATTAATGATCTATCTCGCACCGAAGGATCCCAGGGATTCCAGATCGGTAGTGCTCGAGATAAGAGCGGGTGCGGGCGGTGAGGAATCGGCTCTCTTTGCAGGCGACCTTCTCAAGATGTATAAGAGTTATGCCGCAAGATACGGCTGGACGGTGACTGACATCGAATCGAATCCCACAGAGCTTGGCGGATATCAGAAAGTCGTCGTGGAAGTCGACGGTGCGAACGCATACAGCAGGCTCAAGTTCGAGAGCGGAGTTCACCGCGTTCAGAGAGTTCCCGTGACCGAATCAGGCGGAAGAGTGCATACATCCACTGCGACTGTCGCGGTGCTTCCCGAAGCCGACGCGACAGAGGTCCGCATCGATCCCAAAGATCTGAGAATAGACATATTCAGATCTTCAGGCGCTGGCGGTCAGCATATCAACAAGACATCATCGGCCATAAGGATCACGCACATTCCGTCAGGACTTGTCGTAACCTGTCAGGACGAGAGATCGCAGCATCAGAACAAGGAGAAAGCAATGGCGGTGCTGCAGAGCCGTCTGTGGGCGATCGCAAACCAGGGTGATCTTGATGCCGAGAATTCCGAGAGAAGATCTCAGGTCGGAACGGGCGACAGATCCGAGAGGATAAGGACATACAATTACCATCAGGGAAGAGTGACCGATCACAGGATAGGACTTACGCTCTACCGCCTGGAGGAGATCCTCGCAGGTGATCTCGATGAGATAGTGGACGCACTTACTTTGGCCAAGGCGGCAGAAGAGGAAAAGAATGGAACGGATTAAAGAATACGAAGAGACTCTGCTTATTACTGCAGGCGATGAAGAGGGTATCAGGGATCTGGCAGATCATCTGAAGTCCGGTGAGGTCGTCGCTTTCCCCACAGAGACGGTATACGGTCTCGGTGCTAATGCTTTCGACAGCGATGCCGTGGAGAAGATATTCAAGGCGAAGGGCCGACCGGGAGACAACCCGCTCATCTGCCATATCGCAGACAAGTCTCAGATAGATGACATCGTCTCGGAGGTAACGCCCCTGGCGAGGAAGCTCATCGATGCCTTCATGCCCGGCCCGATAACGATAATCATGCGCAAGTCAGACAAGATCCCTGCCAACGTTACGGCAGGGCTTGATACGGTCGGCGTCAGGATGCCTTCCGATAAGACTGCAAATGCTTTTCTCAAGGCATGCGGCGTGCCCGTTGCAGCGCCTTCGGCCAACCTGTCCGGCTCTCCGTCACCCACGGACGCGCAGTCGGTCATGGAAGACATGGACGGATATATCTATGCTGTTCTTGACGGCGGCGATTCGGTCTTCGGACTCGAATCGACTGTAGTAGATGCTACCGGCGAGATACCTGTCATATTAAGACCCGGCGCGGTCACCGAAGCTGCGATAGAGATGGCTGCATCTTCTGCTCCTGCAGAAGCGGGAAGCCTCGAAGCCGGAGCCACTCCCAAGGCACCCGGCATGAAATACCGCCACTACGCTCCCGTTGCCAGGGTGGAGATAATGCAGATGCCCGATGCGGCAGAGATAGTCAACGACGATTACGACGGCGACATTACCTCGAAGCCCGAGGAGATCACCGAAGAGATAGATTTTAAGAAGATGGATGACGATGCCAAGCAGGCATTGGTGGATATCGCGGCGCCCTTTATCTTCGGCGTGCAGGAAATGATCAAGGAAAATCCCTTTGCCCGCGCAGGTCTCTACTGCGGCGCGGAGGTAAGGCAGCTCTTCTCGAAGCTCGGGGACGATATGCTCCTCAAGCACGTGAATTTCTATGTCTACGGAAGGAGCACTGACGTCAGGGCAGCATCGCACCACCTGTTCGGAGGCCTGAGGCATCTCGACATGCAGGAGGTCGACGTTATCTTCTGCCAGGGCTTCGGAGGCACTGGCCTGTCGAAAGCGTACATGAACCGCCTGGGCAAGGCGGCAGGAGGCACCGGGGAACTGGCTCCGGATATGCCTGCACCCGCCAGACCTGCGAGAAGGCAGCTGCCCCTGGATCACTTCAAGGATACATACACGGTCTCGGTCCTCTTTGTGTGCGACGACAACAGATGCATGTCGCCCGCGTGCGAAGCTTTCATGAGGGCCATGATAGAAGAACAGGCACCTTACATGGTGGAAGGCCGTAAGGACATCGGCTGCGAGATCTACTGCGAGTCAGCAGGACTCTTTGCAACTCCCGGCCAGAGCTCTGATCCGAAAATGGCAGACAGGGTGAGAACGCTCTGCGGAAGATCCATGTCCTCATACAAGGCAGTCCGCACAGAGCCTTCGGTATACGATTCGAACGACCTGATCCTCACTGTCAGGGATGAGCAGGCCTTTGAGATTGTGAGCGCATTCCCCGAGATCAAGGACAAGGTATATTCACTGTCGACATTTGCGGCAGCCAACGGTCTCGTGTTCAAGAGCGACGACGGCAAGGTCATCTCGTTCTCGATCCCGGATCCTTCAGGCGAGAACGACGCCACATACGATCACACAGCCAAGGCTCTCCAGGCATATCTGAGACTTTTGTTCCCTTACATACTCAAGTGGCTCGGCATCGAGAGGTGCTGATCAAGCTTTTTTGACGCGAAAGTCTCAATCTTCGCGTAAAACCAAACGAATGTTTGAATCGCGATGGACTTTTGGTCCTGCCTGTAATAGAATGAACACGTAAGAAATTTGGTTTTGGACACGGACGATAAAGGCAGTATAAAAGGCTCATATTACTTGACTTTAAGGGGTCTGCTGTGTTATTCTTCTCGTTGCCGCTTTTAATCAGACGGCGGCATCCTTGTTCGGCACAGACGTGCCGGACCGAATAGTCCAGAAGGAGGTGAATGATATGGCAAACACTTATCGTTTGGTCGTAGTACTCAGCGCCGCATTAGGTGATGAGGGTGCAGCTTCTCTTACTGACACAATCAAGGCAAAGGTTGAATCCGGAGCTACTCTGATTTCTCTTGATACTCTTGGTATCAAGGAACTCGCTTATGAGATTGAAGGTCAGAAGAACGGTTACTACGTACAGGTTAATTTTACTGCCGATAGTGATTTCCCTAAGGAACTTGAGCGTGTTCTCAAGATTACCGACGGCGTTATCCGCTTTATCGTTGTCCGTGTCGGTGAGTAATCTCACTTGCATGTTCAAGGAAGGTAGACAATGAACAGAGTAGAATTGGTAGGAAGAATCACTAAGGATCCCGAGGTCAAGATGACCACGAATCAGACGCAATACTGCAACTTCACAGTTGCCGTTGACCGTAAGTTCAAGGATCAGAACGGCGAGAGGCAGGCAGACTTTATCAACTGCGTCGCATGGAGACAGACAGCCGGATTCATCGGCAAGTATTTCCACAAGGGCAGCAAGATCGGAGTCTGTGGCAGCATCCAGACCAGGAGCTACGATAATCAGAACGGCCAGAAGGTCTTCGTGACCGAAGTTGTTGTTGACGAAGCTGAATTCGTAGACAGCAAGGGCGGCGCAGAAGGCGGAAGCAATGCGAATTATTCGAAGCCTGCTTCCAAGCCTGCTTCCAAGCCTGCAGATTCCTTTGCTCCTCCCGCACAGGGTACCGCAGCAGCAGCTGCTCCTACGGCACCCATGACCAAGATAGACGATGATGCCGGCGACAGTGCGTTCGGCCCCGGTGATTCAGTTAGTCTTCCGTTCGAGCTTTAATTATTAAGGAGAACAAAGAAATGGCTGAGAATAGAGCCCCCAAGACCGGTGAAGGGAAATTTTCCGGTAACATGAGACAGAGACACAGCCGCAGGAAGGTATGCTATTTCTGCGCTAACAAGGTAGAGAGCATTGATTTTATGGATGATGCGCTTCTTAAGAAGTTTATTTCCGAGAACGGAAAGATCCTTCCCAAGAGAATGACAGGTACATGTGCCATTCACCAGCGCGAGCTCACCACAGCGATCAAGCGCGCTCGCCAGATCGCCCTTCTCCCTTACACAGTTCAGTAATGTGAGGATAGGATAAGGCAAATCTGAATAGATGTGCTAATAATCGGGCATGTTGCTGGCATATAATATGTTCAGCGGACATGCCCGGTTTTTTTATTTTTTGACAGCGGAGGCAGCAAATGAAGGTAGTATTGCTCGAAGATGTAAAGAAGGTCGGAAAGAAAGGCGAAGTCGTTGATGTCAGCGACGGTTACGCAAGGAATTTCCTCATGAAGAAGGGTCTTGCGAAGGAAGCCAATTCCGTCAGTCTCAACGATGCTAAGCTTCAGGCGGGAGCCAAGGCTGAACATGAGCGCCGTGCACTTATCGAAGCCCAGGAGACCTCGGGCAAGCTCGGCGGCCAGACATTCAATGTAGTAGCCAAGGGCGGCAGAGACGGCAAGCTCTACGGTGCAGTTACGACTGCCGATATCGCAGAGTGTCTTGCCAAGGCAGGCTACAATATCGACAAGAAGAAGGTCGTTATCGACAGCCCCATCAAGAATGTAGGTGTATTCAAGGTAAGAGTAAAGCTCCACCCCAAGGTATCCTGCGACATCAACATTGAAGTTTCTTCGGAGCAGTAATATGTCCGATAATTACGATTATAGGGATAATCTGATCGATCAGGAGAACGATGTCACGCGTGACGTCGGAGTCGAGAAGGCACTCCTTGCGCTCTGTATGAGGAATGAGAAGTCAGTCCTCGAGATCGCAGGCAACGGACTCGACAGCTCGGATTTCTCCGATCCCCGTAATGCATATATCTATAACGCGATAATCGCGCTGTTCTACGAGAACCGCAAGGTCGACAGATTCTCCGTGTCCGATCACCTCGAGAAGACCGGAGTGATCGATAAGGCCGGCGGACTTATGTATCTCTACAGCGTAGCTGACGAAGTGGCAGTATCATCCAACAGGGATACTTATATCACTTCAATAAGGG
>R26__coassemble_354_pt1 | contig 29585 bp, 23 predicted proteins | sample R26__metabat2_low_PE_020 | metagenome-assembled genome bin R26
GATTCCGACTACTCCGTATTGAGAGAAGAGACCGATTACATCTACCGCATATATGCCAAGGTCGCTGATCTTAACGGCGTCGTACACCGCGAGACAGTCATTACGGCCAAAGAGAAGAACATACCTGAATGGCCGAGCAACTGGTGGGATGAGCAGTATAAGAATCCCGATGTGGTAGACCCGTCAGGACTGGCGCATGCTTATATCCTGCACTATTACATTCAGAACACAGAGTACTTCCTTCTGGTGGAGCCTGATGAATTCAACGATCTGTCCAAGGTATTCCTCCGTCTGAAGAACAGGCCTAAGGCAGGCTGTCTGGAGCCGGATAAGAGCTGCAGGTGCTGGTGGTAAGATCACTCCTGCTCCGGTTCGGCGCTTGATATCTTCCTGAAGAACGATACCGTAAACGGCACACAGGTAAGGCAGGTAAGCACATCTGCCACCATCCGTGATACCTGTATTCCGGGCAGGCCGTATCTCCATGCAAAGAAAAGCAGGACCGGAATGAAGAACGCTCCGTTGCGAAGCGACGACAGGAAAGTCGCATTGAACCTGTAACCGATACTCTGGAACATCATGTTGTTGCAGACCTGGAACGGTACGAAGAACAGGCCTATGCACTGTGCCCTTAGCGCAGGTATCCCGATCGTTATGACCTCGGGGTCATCTCTGAATATCCGTATGCACTCGCCTGCGTTAAGGAATACTGCGACCGAAGCTATCGCCAGGAGTATCGAACCGAACACTAGAGTAAAGAAGAATCCTTCGCGGACACGCTTGTACTTCTTCGCACCGAAATTATACCCTGCCACCGGCTGGAATCCCTGGCCTATACCGAGCACGGCACTGAAGATGAACATGCTGACCCTGCCGGCGATGCCCATGGCGGCAATGGCGGCATCTCCGTAGATGCCTGCCGAATTATTGAGCAGCATGGTCGAGATGCTGGCAAGTCCCTGTCTGGCAAGGCTCGGCAGTCCCGTCGTGATGATATCAGTAAGTGTGGATCCGTCGAACTTTGCATATTTGAACGCAAGAGATGTCTGAGGCTTCTTGAGCAGGAATGCCGCCAGGAGTATGGACCACGACAGATACTGTGAGATAGCCGTGGCAAGACCTGCACCGAGTATGCCCATGTCCATCTTCACCATAAACAGGGCATCGAGGAAGATATTGACGATGCCGCCTGATGTAAGGCCTATCATCGCGAATACCGCGCGGCCTTCATATCTCAGGATGTTGTTCATTACGCAGCTCGATACGAGAGCAGGCGCAGCCAGGAGGATACAGAAAGCATATGTCTTGGCATAAGGCAGTATGGTGGGCGTGCTGCCCAGCAGATACATGAGAGGCGTCAGTGCGACAGATCCGATTATCAGGATGATGAACCCTATGAAGAGCGCCGAGTAGAATCCCGTGGCGGAATATCTCTTTGCACTGTCTATATCCTTCTTGCCGAGCATCCGGCTTATCAGGCTTCCGCTGCCGTGACCGAACATGAAGCCTATCGCCTGAAGTATCGCCATCAGTCCGAGCACTACGCTCGTAGCTCCGCTCGCAGACGTGTTGATCTGTCCGACGAAGTAGGAATCAGCCATGTTGTAGAGCGTAGTTACGAACATGCTGATCATGGTCGGAATGCCGAGCTGAACGATCAGAGCCGGCACAGGCTTTTTTGTCATAAGGTCATATTGGGTTTTGTATTTCATCTTATTCCGCAGGACTTCCCTTCGGTTCCGACGGCTTTACGGCAACTGTTGCCTTCTCGGCAGCAGCCCTCGAGAGTGCGGCTATATGACCGCATCCGCAGCACTTGAAGCGGATCTCTGATTCCGCAGAGAGCACCTCCCACTGCTTCGAGCCACAGGGATGCTGCTTCTTCATGGTTACTATGTCGCCTTCTGCGTACTGATATCTGAAGAACTTACCCGGCATGTTTGAACCCCGCTGTCACTCTGTCGTTACCGCCATAATCTTTAAGAGTAATTATACCCTTGAATCCGGCTTCTTCGCACAGACTTCTCACCTGCTCACCCTGAAGGTAGCCGTGTTCTACCATGACTGCGCCGCGGTCTGCCAGGGCGTTGTATGCTTTGGAGAAGATCACCTTATAGAACCTGAGTCCGTCCTCTCCTGCCTCGAGCGCCAGGTGCGGCTCATGGTCGGACACTTCACTGTCCAACTGCCTCATCTCGGACTCAGTTATGTAAGGAGGGTTGGATACTATAAGATCATATTTGCCGCTAATATCTTCCGTTAGGATATCGTGCCTTATTACCTGCAGGATACCTTCCTTAACCGAACATCCTGTTAAATTCTCTTCTGCAGTCTTGAGTGCAGTATCGCTAATGTCAGTCAGAACTCCGGATATCTCCCTGCCTCGGCGGATCGCTTCATTTGCAAGTGATATCCCGATGCACCCCGTGCCTGTGCAGAGGTCTGCAAAGCGGATGGTGCCGCTAACTTCCGAAGAAGGTATTTTCGAGACGTCGCCCAGGGACATCTCAAGGCATCCTAGATACTGCAGTGCTGCCTCGACAAGGAGCTCGGAATCTGCCCTAGGGATAAGCACTCCGGGGACCACCCTGTAGTCTTCCCTGTAGAAATGCCTGTGCCCCAGTATATAGGCAAGAGGCTCGCCCGAAGCGCGTCTCCTGACGGCCTCATCGAGAGCCTCTTCTTCTAATTCTTCAGTTAAAATGCGGGAATCAAGTTCCGGTTCGCTGTCGCCGGCCTCTCTTAAGATACGTTCGATCTCAGACCTGTTACCAGCGGTCATCTTCGCTGTTCTCGGGGATTACTGCCTGGATGGAAGCGATAGCTACCTCAACGATGGAAGCATCGGGTTCATCCGTAGTAAACTTCTGGAGCCAGAGTCCGGGCTTGGCAAAACCGTGCCAGAACTTGCTGTCGTCATGACGGCCGATGAAGCGGAGGATCTCATAGGAGATGCCGCAGATCAAGGGGATGCAGACGAGGCGGATAAGGATATTCACGAGCATGCTCTGTGCGCCCGTGAAGATTCCGATTACCGTATAGATAAGGATCGAGATAGCGAGAACGATGAACATGAAAGCCGTTCCGCAGCGTGGATGGAGCCTCGGATACTTCATGACGTTCTCTACCGTAAGAGGCTCGCCTGCCTCATAGCATGCGATCGTCTTATGCTCTGCGCCGTGATACTTCCATACTCTCTTGATGTCGGGAAGCCTGGATGCATTGATGAGGTAGATGAGGAAGATCATCATACGGAGTATACCCTCAACGATATTGAGAGCTACGGACATCCATGTCTTCTCCATATATACATCGGGGATGAACTTCGAGCCGATCTCAACGATGAGTCTTGGGAGCAGGATGAACAGTCCGATGCTGAGCAGGATACCGAATACAGCTGCGATGGTAACTGCGAGATTGTTGTGCTTGTTAAGGAAGTCATCGAGACCTGATGTCTTCTTCTCGCCTTCCTTCTTATCTTCGGGCTTGCCTTCTTCCGAGATATCGGCAGCCTTCATGAGCGCGCCGGTACCCGTTACGAGCATCTTATAGAATCTGATGATGCCTCTGATGAAGGGAACGGTCTCGAAGTACGATACTCTCTCGTCCTGCTTTATCTCTTCGACCTTGATTGTGCCGTCGCCCTTCCTTACCGCCATGCATGTGCGCTTCGGGCCTACCATCATGACGCCTTCGATCAGGGCCTGACCGCCGATCGTGGTCTTCTTGATCGCTTTCTTGGCATCTCCGGTCTTCTTGGGAGCTGGTGCCTCTTCGGGCTTTGCAAGCTCCTGCATAGTCTGCTCGTCAGATATCGCTGCGAGATTGACTTCCTCTACCGGCTTTGCTGCGGAATCAAGATCATCTATATCGTTAAATACTTCTTTGTCAGCCATGTTTGCTCCTTAGTTCGGTACACAATTATCCATATTATTCAAGATTATAGCATTATTGCACGCGCGTAATATTACAGCCTTGAGGCAAAAACCAAAGAAAATAAAACCGCGGTCCCGAAGGATCGCGGTCATTTGTTCTTTGTTGATCGAACTTAAGCCTTAGCTTCCATTCTCTTCTTGAACTTATCTACACGTCCGCCTGTATCAACGAGCTTCTGCTTGCCTGTATAGAACGGGTGGCAGTTGGAGCAGATATCAACTCTGAGATCTTCCTTTGTGGAAAGAGTCTCGAAAGTCGCACCGCAAGCACACTTCACAGTTACGAGCTGTGTCTTAGGATGGATTCCTTCTTTCATGTCTTTCACCTCTTAATCAAAGATATGGCGCGTAATTGACCTACGTATGCCATACCGGATTTTGTTAGCCTTGCTATATTACTTTATAGTCCGCATCTTGTCAATCAGCTGCAAAGGACTTTTTGACGGAATAGATGAACGAACGGTTGTTGGAGGTCTTCTCCATGAAGTTGATGACCGCATTCGTTGCCGTAGCAGTATCCGCCTCGGCGATCCTTCTTCTGATGAGCCATACCGCATCGAGTTCTTCGGGCTCGAGGAGGAGATCCTCTCTTCTCGTACCTGACTTGTCGACTGCGATAGCCGGGAAGATCCTTCTGTCTGCGAGCTTCCTGTCGAGCGTAACTTCCATGTTACCCGTGCCCTTGAACTCCTCGAAAATGACTTCGTCCATCCTGGAACCGGTCTCGATGAGGGCCGTGGCAAGGATCGTAAGGCTTCCGCCGTCCTCGATGTTACGTGCCGCACCGAAGAATCTCTTAGGACCGTAGAGTGATCCCGGATCGAGACCGCCCGAGAGTGTCCTTCCGGTAGGATTGATGGTAAGGTTATAAGCTCTTGCCAGTCTCGTCATCGAGTCGAGCAGGATGACGACGTCCTTACCTATCTCTACAAGCCTCATTGCTCTCTCGAGCACGAGCTCGGTTACTCTTACGTGGTTCTCGGGTCTCTTGTCGAATGTTGAATATACGACTTCGCCCTTGATGTTCCTCTGCATATCCGTAACTTCCTCAGGACGCTCGTCGATGAGGAGAACGATGAGAACGCAGTTGGGGTTATTTGCAGTAATGGAATTTGCTACCTTCTGGAGAAGGATCGTCTTACCTGCTTTCGGCGGAGATACGATCATACCTCTCTGACCCTTGCCGATAGGCGAGAACAGATCGATGATCCTCGTGGAGATGTCTTCCTTCTCCGTCTCCAGTGTAAGTCTGTGGTCAGGATAGATGGCTGTAAGATTCTCGAACTTCGGCCTTCTCCTGATATTCTCGTAGTTGTTGTCTTCCTTGACTTCGATGCCGTTTACTTCGACAACTCTTCTCAAGGGTGCGTACTTCTCCTTGCCTCTCTTGGGAAGCATATAGCCCTTGATAAAGTCTCCCCTTCTCAGGCCCATTCTCTTGATGAGCTGTCCGGGAACATAAGCATCTTCATCTCCGGGAAGATAATTCTTCCTGTGGACAAAGCCGCAGAAATCATTCTTGTTGCTGTCGGGATTGCCGATCGAGAGAACGCCTTCGATCTCTATCTCTACGGGCTGTTCTTCAACCTGCTGTTCGCCTTCGGAATTCTCGCCTTCCGTCGTTGCGACCTGCTTGACATCCTGACCGGGGCCGAATGAGAGCTTCCTTCTCTTCGACTTCATTCCCTTGCGGTCTTGGCGTGCAGGTTCAGCCTTTGCTTCACCTTCTGCCTTCTTCTCTTCTGCAGCGGGAGCCTTTGCTTCAGCAGATTCAGCTGCCTGTGCGGGCGCTTCTTCCTTAGCTTCGGGAGCAGGCTCTTCAGCCTTCTCTTCCTTGGCCTTCTTTGAGCTGCGCTTCTTTGCAGGCTTCTTCTCTTCCTTGGCAGCTTCATCCTTATCGGATTCCTTTGCTGCGCTCTTCTTGGAAGATCTTGTCTTCTTAGGCGCCTCTTCCTTTGCCTGCTCAGGCTCTTCAGCGTCAGCCTTCTTCTTGCGGCCGCGCTTCTTGGGCGCAGGTGCTTCGGCTTCTTCAGGTTTTACTTCTTCAGCCGTTACTTCAGCAGGCTTGTCTTCCTTCTTTGCCGGGAGTATGCCGCTGATGGCACCGATCAATTCTTCACGTGATTTTGTTGCTGCTTCCTCCGGTGTAAAATCACCAAATGCGATCGCGATCTGCACGAGGTCAGCATCAGTCTTTGACTCAAGATTTTCGAGTTCGCTCATAGTTTTCCTTTCCTGGGAAAATGTTAATTCACAAGTGTATAAAAATGTTGTGTAAGTGCGGAAATAAAATTATAAATGGAACAACTTATTACGCATGTCGTATAACCGACTTCTTGCGAATTTTAACACTCTGTATCAACTCTAGTCAACACCAAATTGTAAAGGCATCAAAAGCGCTCAGGATGATTTGAAGTTATTGTATCTCTTAAGCACATTCCTGATGTCCGGCATCGCTTCCAGGAATACCTCCACGCACTTCGGATCGAACTGCGTACCCTTGCCCTCTTCGATGATCTTAAGTGCCTCTTCGAGAGGGAACGCAGGCTTATATACACGCTTTGAAGTAAGCGCGTCGAAAACATCCGCCACTGCCATGACTCTCGCGGACAGAGGTATCTCTTCACCCTTCAGTCCTTCAGGATAACCCTTGCCGTCCCAGCGCTCATGATGGTATGCAGCCATGTTGCGTGCTTCGGTGAGATAATTGCCTGCCTCGACAGTTCTTATGGCCTTATCGAGGATCTCCTTGCCTGCGACCGCATGAGTTTTCATGATCTCAAACTCTTCCGGTGTAAGCTTGCCCGGCTTATTGAGGACCGCATCGGATATCCTTATCTTGCCGACATCATGGAGCGGCGCGGATTTGACGATATACTCGATGTATTCGGGTGTCAGCTGATCGAGATAATAACCTTTGCGTCTTAATCCTCTCAGGATAATGTGTACATATTCAGCTGTCTTCTGGATGTGGTCACCGGTATCAGAGTCACGGTTCTCCACCATGTCTGCCATCAGTATGATGAGACCGTCCTGCATCTTCATGACATTCTCAGAATACTGGCGAATATCTCTGTACTGATCGGCCATCTCGGATTCAAGTCTGCTTACTGTTCTGTACAGTTCGCCGATCTCATTCTTGGACTTGATGTTAAGCGATTTGATCTTCTCTACGCTCTTATCGACTGCCTCCTGGTCTCCGATGTTCTTGATGAAGTCATTAGCGGATTCAGTAAGAGAGATTATCGGATAGCTGATAAAATACTCTGCAACGCCGACGAAGATAACAGTAATTACCGTAGTGAAGACAGCGACAACGATGGCGATGATGCGGAGGTAGTGTTCAAGTTCACCCTGAATGTTCGTAACATCGATCTCAACGCAGAGAAGTCCGACAGGATTACCTTCACTGTCGAAGATAACCTTATAGCTGTTGAACATGTAGCCGTAACCTTCGGAATAACCCTGCTGAACACCGCTGTCCGGTTTCCCTGTCTTTACCGCTTCCTGAAGGTTAAGAAGAGTCTCCTCTTCGAAGCTTCCCTCTTCACAGGGTGTGCCGAGATAAGTATAGGTTCCGCCCTTCTCGAGTTCTTCGGTGGTCTTGGTGTTGATGGCATATGTAAGGGAATTGATATCGTTGATATCATCAAAATAGACTGCATAGAGATAATCGATGTCGGAGTTCTCTTTTACGTGATTGAGATCATCTCTCATCTCTTCGTATTCGGCAGGCATCTCGCGCGCCGCGATCATGTCACCGAACTCATAGTCATTGGTAACGCTGTAGGCATACTCGAGAACTGTCGTAACATACTTCTTGTAGTTCTCCATGACATGGTTCTCGTAGAGGCTGTATCCTGCCACGACGATAAGGATGGTAAGCACGATAATGACAATGGCAGAATAAAGTGCCATTGCCACCTTGATACTCAATCCTTTATGCCGTTTAACACCCAATTCCCATGAACCTCCAACAATACTATTATATCTTTTACATTTTAATATGCGGTGAAGGTGCTTTTAAAAAACAATGAATGTGCAACATCATGCCGGATATGTGACGCAAAATAAAATCCCGCCTATATACATAGACGGGAATAAATATTTACTGTTATCTATGGATCAGTTATCGCTTAAAGCAGCGAACTTATCCATCATGTCGAGCGCCTTACCGGTTCCGATAACTACGCAGGATACAGGGTCCTGAGCAAGGTATACGTCGATGCCGATCCTGTTGGAGAGCATGTGGTCAAGACCATAGAGCATAGCGCCGCCGCCCGTCATAACGATACCTCTCTGTGAGATATCAGCCATGAGTTCCGGAGGTGTTCTCTCGAGAACGTTATGTACTGCTTCGAAGATCTGTGTGATAGGTTCTTCGAGAGCCTCGAGCATCTCTGTGGAAGATACCGTAACAGTTGAAGGAAGACCGGTGATGATGTTTCTTCCCTGAACGTCCAGTGTAAGCTCCTCGTCTCTCGGATAAGCGCAGCCGATCTCGATCTTGAGCTTCTCTGCCGTCTTCTCACCGATGAGGATATTATGTCTCTTCCTTACGTGCTTGATGATGGCTTCGTCGAACTTGTCGCCTGCTACCTTAAGTGATGCATCAACAACAGGCTCACAAAGAGAGATAACGGAGATATCCGTTGTACCGCCGCCGATATCAACGACCATCGAACCTGCAGCCTTTGTGATATCGATACCTGCACCGATAGCAGCAGCGATAGGCTCTCTGATAAGGAATACGTCCTTGGCACCTGCACGACGGCAGGCATTCTCTACTGCCTGCTGCTCAACGGGTGTGATTACCGAAGGAACGCATACGACGATCGTCGGCTTGAAGTAAGAAGCTCTGAGGCCAGTGCAGACTCTGCCGATAAATGCCTTGAGCATAACTTCCGTAGCACGGAAGTCTGATATTACACCCTCACGAAGAGGTCTGATAGCTTCTACGATTCCCGGAGTTCTTCCGAGCATGAGGCTTGCTGCCTCACCTACGGCAAGTACTTTGCCTGACTTACTGTTGATTGCAACTACAGAGGGTTCCTTAAGAACGATTCCCTTACCTCTGATATATATCAGCACGCTGCTGGTGCCGAGATCGACACCGATCTCCATGCCTAGACCCATATTGATTCACCTCAAGATATATCGATAAATGCCTTGCGGCATCTGTGTTCATACTAAAACACAGTAATTATTACATTCAATTTATCAAAAATCAATCAAATATGGGGCAAAGCTGAATGACAATATTGTTTCATTTTATGTGCCTCGGTGCTAAAATTAGTTGTTTATAACAAGTAATAAGGAGCATAACCTATGAGTTATTCAAAAGAGACCGACGGTAAGTGGCAAAAGAAATGGGCTGAGACCGGACTCTACAAGTACGATCCCAACGCTGAAGGCAAGAAGCTGTATTGCCTTGAGATGTTTTCATATCCTTCAGGCGCCAAGCTTCACCTCGGTCACTGGTATAACTATTCCCTCACCGATTCATGGTCAAGAATGAAGAGGATGCAGGGATATAACGTTTTCCATCCGATGGGTTTCGACTCATTCGGACTTCCCGCTGAGAACTATGCGATCAAGACAGGCATCCACCCCAAGGATTCCACACTCAAGAACATAGACACCATGGAGCAGCAGCTCCGCGCCATGGGCACGACAGTCGACTGGGACTATGAGATCAAGACATGCATGCCTGATTACTACAAGTGGAACCAGTGGTTCTTCATCGAACTCTACAAGAAGGGCCTGGCATACAGGAAGAACGCACCCGTTAACTGGTGCCCTTCATGCAAGACCGTTCTTGCCAACGAGCAGGTCGTTGACGGTGCGTGCGAGAGATGCGGCTCCGAAGTAGTACGTAAGAACATGACACAGTGGTTCTTCAAGATCACTGACTATGCACAGGAGCTCCTGGACGATCTTCCGAAGCTCGACTGGCCCGAGAAGACAAAGAAGCTCCAGACAAATTGGATCGGCAGATCCGAAGGTGCTCAGGTCGCACTCTATGTCGAGAAGGACGGCAAACGCCTCGAGAACGAAGACGGCACACCCGTTAAACTCGAAGTATTCACCACACGTGTAGACACCTTCATGGGTATCACATATGTTGTAATCGCACCTGAGTCTGAGCTCTGCGAGAAGCTTACCACTGACGACTGCAGAGAAGCAGTTGAAGAATACAAGAAGGCTACCGCAAAGGTCTCCGAGATCGAGCGTATGTCCACAACACGTGAGAAGACAGGCGTCTTCACAGGCGCTTATGCCATCCACCCCCTGAACGGCCGCAAGGTTCCGATCTGGGCAGCAGATTATGTTGTTGCAGGCTACGGTACGGGTGTTGTCATGGCAGTTCCTTCGCACGATGAGAGAGACTTTGATTTCGCGCACAAGTACGGCCTCGAGATAATCCGCGTCATCCAGTCCGAGAAGGGTGTTGACGATGAGCTTCCGTACTGCGAGAAGACCGGTTACCTCGTTAACTCCGGCGAGTTCGACGGCATGGAGATGCACGATGCGCAGAAGGCCATCGTTGCTAAGCTTGCAGAGATGGACATGGGCAAGTGGAAGGTCAACTTCCGTCTGAGAGACTGGCTCATCTCACGTCAGCGTTACTGGGGTACACCGATCCCGATGATCCACTGCCCGAAGTGCGGCGTGGTACCTGTTCCCGAGGATCAGCTCCCTGTTGAGCTTCCTTACGACGTTGAGTTCACACCCGACGGTGAGAGCCCGCTTGCGAAGTGCGAGTCCTTCATGAACTGCAAGTGCCCCGAGTGCGGCGGCGATGCAAGAAGAGATCCTGATACGATGGATACTTTCGTTGACTCTTCCTGGTACCAGTTCAGATACTGCGACAACAAGAACGAAGCAGAGATGTTCAACCGAGAGAAGATCGACAAGCTCTGCCCTGTCGACAAGTACGTAGGCGGCGCCGAGCACGCATGCATGCACCTGCTCTATGCAAGGTTCTTCACAAAGGCAATGCGTGATATGGGCCTGCTCGACTTCGACGAGCCTTTCACGAGCCTCGTGCACCAGGGCGTAATCCTCGGTTCCGACGGACAGAAGATGAGTAAGTCCAAGGGCAACACCGTTGCTCCCGACGAGTATATCGACAAGTACGGTTCAGACGTATTCAGAACATATCTTGCTTTCGGCTTCGCATATACCGAAGGCGGTCCCTGGTCTGACTCCGGACTTCAGGCAATCGTCAAGTTCTTCAGAAGGATCGAGGCTATGATCCCCGATGCAGCAAAGGCTGCTTCAGGCGTACCTTCCGATCTTACCAAGGACGACAAGGAGCTGAACTACGCCATCAACTACACGATCAAGAGCGCTACGAACGATATCGAGAGATTCCAGTTCAACACTCCTGTCGCAAGACTCATGGAGCTGCTCAACGCCATCTCCAAGTATCAGCAGACAGAAGGCGCCAAGCCCGAGCTCTACCGTAAGGCCGTAGAGACACTGCTCCTCGTACTCTCACCTTTCGCACCGCACTTCACCGAGGAACTCTGGTGCGACGCTCTCGGCAACGAGTATTCGATCTTCAACCAGAAGTGGCCTGAGTGCGATGAGTCCGCTCTCGTTAAGGACGAGATCGAGATCGCAGTCCAGATCAACGGCAAGGTACAGTTCAAGGTCAATATCCCTGCAACTGCCGACCAGGATGCAGTCGAGGCCATCGTAAAGGCTGACTCCAGACTTGAGGGCGCTCTCGCAGGAAGAAACATCGTGAAGTTCATCTACGTAAAGGGACGCCTCGCAAACATCGTTGCGAAGTGATCCTTCCCTATCACAAAGAACAAGGCCGTCGGCGATCCCGGCGGCCTTTTGTTTACTTATTGTCGTTGCGCGTTATGTTCGCGACGAGCCCCAGCATGTTGCCGCTGTTCGGCATCGCATTGAAGTTGACGAAGAACATCTTGACCAGCGCCCTTACCTTCTCGCCGGAATCGTTACGTATCTGACGCATGCGGATGATCATCTTTCTTGTACCCATGACACCTACCTTTGTCATGGCACTCAGCGTCTCACATCCCGACGCCTCGAAAACAGAGAACAATTCATCCACGAACACCTTCCTGTCATCCATGCTCATTCCGTTAAGCCAGATGGTCATCGACTCATCAAATGCATCGCTGATATTGTCCGTCGAGCTGCATGTCTCGAATACCTTGCCTTCGAGCTGCCATGAGAGCGGATCGTGCTGCATGATGCCCTGCTCATTGCTCCTGACGATCACCGGTACGACCGCGTTTGTAAGAAGCCTTCCGACTATTGATGTCTGCGGGATGAACTTCTTGATTCGCGGCTTGATACTCTTGAACTGTTCGGTCAGCATTATTTCCTTGTTGTATCCGAAGCCCGGGCCGTCAAAACTGTATATATTGATTATCCTGTCGACGAACTTGTCATTTGCCACGGATGCGGCATATATGGCCAGATGACCGCCCTTGGAATGTCCGCCCACACGGAGCTTGCCGCGCTTGCCGGCCATTGCCTTGTGCAGATAGTTTACGGCTTCCGTCTCGGCAGGTACCGTCATGTAACTCAGGTTGAAGTCCTCTTTCCAGCCGACGATCTTGTCATCCGTCCCCCTGTAAGAGAAGAACGATACGCCGTCAGAAGTATCGATCTCGACCGCCGCGAACTGTATCTCCCTGCCGACATCAGAGTCGTCTACATAGTTCTGGAGATACGCTCCGCCGAATCTGGCCGACCCGGCGAGACCTCTGAGAAGCGCGGGGCCGTAACTTATGAATTCCTTACTGACCTCACGATCTGCGTCCGGGTGAAGCTCAAAGAACTTCTCTGCCGCATCCTTCAGCTTGATCTTGCCGCCTCCAAACGTCGGAACAACTTCCGAGAAGTCCACATAAGACAGCGTTGAAAGCAGCAGCGCATCAATATCGTTGAAGGGGTCCTGTTCCAGCGTGAGATCACCACGCCATGTAAGATAGTCAAGAAAATTACTCATAAGATGATTATAAACCTGTATGGGGAAAATGTTACTTGTTTGCATACAAAATGCCTGTTTGCTACTTCAGGTGTACTGCTATGCGGTACAAACATAGTGTTTTCCGGGCAAAAATAGAGGGCGCCCCGCAGGACACCCCCTGTTTTGATCTTAGTTCTGCCGATATCAGCCGTTGAGTCTTGCTTCGAGCTCAGCCTTCTGATCCTCGTAGCCGGGCTTGCCGAGAAGAGCGAACATGTTCTTCTTGTAAGCCTCAACACCGGGCTGGTTGAAGGGGTTGACTGCGAGGAGGTATCCGGAGATGCCGCATGCCTTCTCGAAGAAGTAGATGAGCTCACCGAGAGAGTAAGCGTTCTGCTCGGGCATGTGGATCATGAGGTTAGGAACACCGCCGTCAACGTGAGCAAGGATGGTGCCCTGCATTGCTTTCGCGTTGACCTCGTTCATATCCTTGCCGGACAGGAAGTTGAGACCGTCGAGGTTCTCGGGATCGTTCGGGATCTCGAAGGACTTTCTGGGATTGTCGATCTGTACGACTGTCTCATACATGATCCTCGCGCCGTCCTGGATGAACTGGCCCATGGAGTGAAGGTCTGTGGTGTTGTCTACGCCTGCCGGGAAGATACCTCTTCTGTCCTTACCCTCGGACTCGCCGTAGAGCTGCTTCCACCACTCTGTCATATAGTGGAAGGAAGGCTCATAGTTGACCATGACCTCTGTGGAATATCCGGATCTGAGCAGGCAGTTACGTACTGCTGCGTACTGATAGCAGGGGTTCTCTGCGAAAGGAAGCTTCTTGTAAGCCTTGGAAGCATCTCTTGCGCCCTTCATGAGCTCTCTGATATCGATGCCTGCAACTGCGATGGGAAGAAGTCCTACAGCTGTAAGAACGGAGAATCTGCCTCCGACATCATCAGGTACTACGAAAGACTCATAACCTTCCTTGTCAGCCAGACCCTTAAGAGCTCCTCTTGCCTTGTCTGTTGTGGCATAGATCCTTGCCTTAGCCTCTTCCTTGCCGTACTTGTTCTCCATGTAAGCGCGGAGAATACGGAAAGCGATAGCGGGCTCTGTTGTCGTACCGGACTTGGAGATGATGTTAAGGGAGATGTTCTTGCCCTCGATGATCTCCATCAGGTCTGCAAGATATGTAGCGCTGATAGAGTTACCGCAGAACAGGATCATCGGGCTCTTCCTGAGCTTCTTGGAAGCTGCGGAAGCGAATGAATGTCCGAGGAGTTCGATAACGGCTCTTGCTCCGAGGTAGGAACCGCCGATACCTATAACGATAAGGATGTCAGAATCTCTTCTGATCTTCTGCGCTGCCTTCTGGATCCTGGAGAATTCTTCCTTGTCATACTTGGAAGGAAGATCGAGCCATCCGAGGAAATCATTGCCGGGGCCGTTCTTCTTGTGGAGCATGTCGGAAGCCGTCTTGATCTGGGGCTCCATTCTGTCGACAGCTTCCTGTCCGCCGATAAACTTCAGCGCATTCTGATAATCAAAAGTAATCATATAACCTCTCCTTGTATATGTATTTCCAAAACATACAGAGTATATCACCCGAAGTGCCGATTATGTACCCCGTTTTTGCCTTTATTCGGATAAAAAAAGAGGTATAATCTAACACATGGCTGATATTTCTATCGCAGAGGCGAAAATCTACATCCTTTACCTGGTCAGAGCAGTCCCCGGCATTAGCTTCCACATGCTCGAGGAGAACTCAGCCGACTCTCTTTACATGAACTATTTTACGTTCAACCAGGCCTATGACGAGCTTACTGCGGGCAATCTCATCGACAAGCACTATGAAGCAAACGGCGTTACCGATGCCCTCGGCGGCACCGAGACGCTTACCATAAGCAACGGCGGAAGCGCGATGCTCGACGAGGTCCTCCCGACCGTAAGGATCCCGCTTCTGGAACACCTGGAGCTCGTCTCCAAAAAGCTTACCGAGCAGATGAACAGCAAGATCAGCGTAACAGCTGAACTTACACGCGAATCTGACGGCAGGTTCAAGGTGACGCTGTTCTCTGACAGAGAGGGCAAGGCTTTCCGCGCTGCATTCTTATGCGACAGCGAGGCGGAGGCACGGAAGCTCTGCGATGCCTGGAAGAACGGCGAAGACAAGGCCGTTAATGCATTTTTCTCAGCGCTCGGCTGATCATTCGGATACCGGAGAATTGATCGTAACTATTATGAACTCGCCCGGCTGGAGCGTGTATCTCATTGATTTCATTGCATAGTTCCTGGTGGTGATAAGCTGTCCCGTCGAAGAATACCTGTCGACGGTTGCACCCGTGCCGAGGAATGCCGATACGCTTAGAAGGAAGTTCTGCTGTGAATCGGAAGGATTGGATACGACGATGTAGTTGACACCATTGCCGGAGTACGCACTCCAGACGCATCCCAAAGACAGGAGCTGTACGGATTCCGTGGAAGAATCATCAAGAGGCTCAGATGCCTCGACATACACTTCTCTCATGTCCTTGCAGCAGTTGACCACCTTGACGGAAGACAGCACGGTACCGGCATATTCCGGATCTTCGAACACGCCGTCTCCTCCGTACATGGAAGGCACGAAGCTCGAATCGAGATCGACTGCGGTGGTCGTGATGAAGTCGGCATCGTCGTTGATCAGGAGCGATATGAACTCACCCGCATTGATCGTCTTGCTGCATGACAGGCTGGAGATGTATTCGCCTCCGAAGGACGAGGAAGTAACATGCGGAGCGTTATACTGCGCAACGCCCAGTGAGCTTAAGATGTTCTCGAGAGAAGTCGCATCTGGATCAGCGAATTCAAGGTCCATCCCCATCGCGTGGCAGTCGGCACCGGATATCATGGTTCCTCCGGCGTACTCCATGCCGTCTAAGAAGATGATCTTGTCCTTAACGTCTGCGTAGTATTCGGAACTTGCGAACATGGACATTACGCAGTCCACATAAGAAGCCTTCTGCGTATCGCTGGCAAAGCAGTTCTCGCTGTCGTTGATCTCTATGAGGATCTTGTCGAACTGTCTGCTCCAAGGAAGCGCGGTTCCGTTATCGATCCTCTTACTGCCGTAATCGGAAGTAACTGAGCCGCAGAGGTATTCGAGGAAATTGTCGATATCGCTCTGTGATACGGCAGAACCTATTACGAACCACGGTGTGGCCTGACATGAACTGACAAGCCTTAAGCTCTCCTCGAGTGAGTTGCAGGCAGATACTCTTACCTGACCGCCGTACTGTGAGGATATGAGCTGGACTGATACGGAGTCTTCGCTCATGCCGAAGAAGGCATTGCGGCAGAATCCGCTCGAACCGAGGTTCAGGTTATCGAGCCTTACTACGGACAGGCCGCTGTCAGACAGTCTCGTCTGGTAATACTGCGGTATGCCTGATTCAGCATATTCGTCGGGTCCGAGATAGATCTCATCGATCAGCACGGAATACGCACCGTCAACGGAGATGCTGAACCTGATGCTGTCATCTGCAGTCATGCTGTCAGTTACGGCAAAGACGAAGCTGTATTCATTGAAGTTCTCCTTGAGGTTGTTGATGACAAAGCCCTGCGTTCCGAAGGTATCACCATAGACCCACACCTTGATGCTCGCGTTCTCGTTAAAGCTCATGGCGGAGAGGCTGATGCGGTAGAAGGTATCATCGGAGAAACAGTCGGATGAAGTACCGTTAAGCTTCTGGGACATTACATGTACGCCTTCGGTCTCGCCCGTAAGCATCGCGCACAGACCCTTGCCGTCAGGTCTCTGGCAGGTAACAAGTGAAGTTCCCGCACCCGAGCAGCTCCAGTCGCTGTAAGAAGAAGTCTTCCATGTGCCGTCCTCACTGACGGAATATACTCCGGCCGGCGCCTGGCCGTTCTCTACGATGCAGATATCACCGCTGATTATCGCGTCATCAGGGATGGAACCCTCCATGGACAGACCAGAGAGGATCGCCGCGCGGTAAAGCTTATTTGCAGAAGAATAGATTATTCGGTCTCCGGAGATGCCGTATATCGTATCGACTACGACATTCTCGCCGGTAAATACGGTGCTCTCGTCCTCATCAGCATAGATGGCGGTGCACATACCCTTGTCTGACACGAGGATTATCTTGCCCGAATCGGATGCGCTGATCGACTTATATGTGTTGCCGTCTTCCCTGCATGAATCGAGAAGCGTTACGGCCATGTCCGCTTCGGAATCGATCACTGCGATCTCACCGTCATCCTTCAGGATATAGAAGCAGCCGCCCTGGGCGCTGACACCGCTTACGGTCATATCCTCAAGTGAATCATTCTCGACTTCGTTATAGATAAGGCCGTTGCCGGAGTAATACACGTTACCCTTCGTGTCTGCTGCGATAAAGCCTGCTTCGGACGCATCGAAGAAGGCTATCTTACCTTCAGCAGGAATCTGCGCCTCGGTAACTATGCCGTCTGTTACAGCGAGCACCGTGCCGTCCTTATATGCTGCGGCAAACACTTCGCCGGAAGAAGCAGTGACCGGACTCTCGTTGCGCGTATCAAGATCAGCATCGGAAGTGACAAGACTGAAATTGCGTCCGTCTGCAGCGTAATAGATATTGCCCTGCGTGCCTATCGCATAGACACCGTCGTCAGTAGCTTCGATGCCTGCGATGAGCTCGCTGCCTGAAGTCTCCAGCGCAGCTTCCTGCGTATCGGAACCGATGTTGCAGATGACATTACCGTCTTCGGTAAGTGCGGCATAGGAATTGTTGTAGCTTATGACGTCCAGGATCTTAACGCCTGCGATAAGACGCTCTTCGTCTTCGAGGATCTCGATGGAACTGAGCCTGGCAGGTTCATATCCCGTGCAGGTGCCAGTATATCTCTCGGTCATTATGCCGTTCTCGTCGATCGACAGGATCCTTACGAGGTCTCCTGCCATCTCATCACCTTCTATGCCCTGCGCCTCGATAGCTTCGGGTTCTAAGTAGATGGCGCCTCCGTCCACGGAAGCTACGACAAACGTCAGATAATCCGAAGGCATCTCAAATGACGGATCCGAGATGAGGTTGACATTCGGGACAGCGTTCAGGTTAACGCCTGCGCCTCCGAAAGTATTATCGGCATCAACAGCCGTTGCTCTAAGCGTAACGAGTTCGGTACGGTAGCTGAAGATACCGACCGCTGCGAGAAGAGCTGTCGCGAGGATGATGACGGTCAGGCTGATGATACCTGCTATCATCAGGTTCTTCCTCCTGGTATTGCCGTATCTAAACCGGTCGAGCTTACTCATCGGCTGCCGCTACCTCCGTGACAGGGATCTCCTCTTTTGCTGCGGATTCTGATCTCATTCTCTTATTGTTATATCTTACCAGCGTTATGAATGCGAACACCGCAGGAACCATGGCAAGTATCGTTATGAAGTTCATCGTGGCATTGATCGATATCCTCGTATCATCCGGTATGCCGAACATCTCCAGCTTCAGGAAGAACGGGATCGCAGAACCTATCAGGTTGAACAGCGAATGCAGTATCACTGAAGAGATGATGCTTCCCGTGTAGTAATAGCAGAACGTGATGACAACGCCGCATACCAACGCATAACCGATATGTATCGACATGCCGTGCAAAGCACCAAAGAAGGCCGCCGCGATAAGCACTGCCACCCACGGCTTGAACGCACGCTCGAGATGTCCGAAGAGTGCTCCCCTGAAGACCATCTCTTCGCTCAAGGGTATGAAGAAAGCCATCGTGATGGCATAGAGGCACGAATCCCAGAACGGGACGACATTCTCGGCCACAACGGCATAACGGTCAACGGAAGCATCGTAGTTTGCCACCTCCTGCTGAACGGGCTGCAGATACTCCGAGATTATTACGAACACGCTGAGATAGGAAGTAACGAAGCCTATGAGGCCGAGATCTATTATGACGAGGAGCAGCACCTCGAAGGCACTGATCTTCCTCGTCTTGATGAATCTCCTGGTCTTGTCCTTGGACGAGAATCTGTTGTAGATAAAAAAGCAGATGATAACGAGGACCGCGCTGATAAACGAATAAAGGCCCTCGTAGATGTTTGTATCAAGTCCTGCGAACTCCATCGCGTAGAATGCGATAAAGCTCATTGCCATGTAAAGGCATAAGCAGACCAACGCCAGGAAAAGGGCTAATACATATCTGCCTGCTTTGGCAAGTGAACTCATTCAGGTTCTGCTCCCTGGAAGACGCCTTTTCTCGCTTTGTTATCGGGTACCTGCGAGTTGTAGTAGCGCCTCATAAAGAATACGAATGCAGTCTCGAGCTCGGTACCATCCTTGATCGAATAGAAGAGCTGTTCTCCGCTCTTCGCATACTCGGTCCTCATGATAACGAGTTCGGGCTTGTCGTGGTTGCCGTCGTCCGGAGCATAGTTATACATGACAATGTATTCCCTCTTCATGATGACGAAGGTGTCTATGACGGACATATAGTAATCCTTCTTGTTGTAAGGATCCCTTATGACGATAAGTTCGTCCTCGCGGCTGTTCTTCAGATGCTCGCCGGCAAGCTTGGCCTTGCGGTCAGCCTGCATGGCGCGCTTCTTGCGGATGCCGCCGGAGTGAGAATTACTCGTCTGATTCTTCATCGCCGTAGAGCTCTTCACAGAGCTTGTCGTAATAATCGTAGATCACGTCGATCTCCTTCTCGGGGATCGTCTGGAGCAGCATCTGGCCGTCCTCTTCGACGGATTCCATGATGACTGAATCATAATCATATTCGGGATCGTCAACGGGTCTTAAGAGAACAACATAGTCCTTGCCGTTGAACTTGAAAGCATCGTCGAGGATGAACTCGATCGCTTCGCCTGTCTCTTCATCTTCGAGAGTGATCTTACGATCCTCTTCATCCATATCAAGCATATTGTTAAGAAGCTCGTCTGCCATAATAATGCCTCCTCAAAAACAGATTTATTAATTATAGCATATTAAGTGTTTCTTATTTTGTCGAGGTGCTCCTGAAGGATGATCTCTGCGGCGACCTGATCTATGACCGCCTTCTGCTTCTTTGCATTGACGTTGCAGTCGTGAAGATATCTGGACGCCATAACGGTGGTGAATCTCTCGTCTTTGTATTCGGGGGTAAGGCCTGATCTTCTCTCGAGCTCCGCGCCGAACTCTTCGGCCTTCTCCTGCGTCTCGGAGCGTTCGCCGTCAGTCCTTGTCGGTCTTCCGATAACGAGGGCCGTGACGTTCATCTCCTTGATTATCGTGCAGATGCGGTCGAGAGCCCACTCGGGATCTCTTCCGTTCCAGTTGACGGTCTCAAAACCTCTGGCAAGTATCCTGGATTCATCAGATAACGCGAGACCGATATGTCTGGTCCCGAAATCAATACCCATTACTCTTCCCTTGGATGGAGGCATCTGACTCCTTAGAGCCTCGAGCAGTAGTCGCTGATGATGACTTCGAGGAGCTCGTCTCTGTCGATCCTCTTGATAAGTCCTCTCGCGCCCTTGTAGCTCGTAATATATGTAGGATCACCGGAGATGAAGTATCCGACAAGCTGATTGATGGGGTTGTAACCCTTCTCCTTAAGAGCGCCCAGGACATAAGTCATGAGAGCCTGCACGTCAGCAGACTGGTCGCCCGAGATATTAAATTTTGCTGTGCTGTCGTTGATCAAGATTGCCTCCGATAATCTTTCCTACTATTCCTACAGAGACATTCTAACATAATAAATGTGTATTTTCTAAAAATTTATTTAATTCTTAAATCCATCAGGCAGAAGGCCCCGTCGCGTCCTGATATCACGCCCCGGACGATATCTCCGGACCTGATATCCGAGATGCCTGCACCAGATGTGATCTTCGTCCTTACATAGTTCGCGGTATAGCCTTCGGGTATGCCGTCTGCGGCAGTCTCGACGAGCACCTCTGCTGTCCTGCCAGTCATTCCCGCCGCAAACTCAGAGGAGAGCTCATCCGAGATCTTTATAAGCTCCGCAGCACGTGCCTTCCTCATAGACATGTCCATCTGGGGCATGGCCGCAGCAGCCGTCCCTTCCCTCTCGGAATACGGGAACACATGTATCTTGGCAAACTTCATCTTCTGCGCGAAAAGGCACGTCTCCTCAAACTCCTCTTCCGTCTCACCGGGGAAGCCTGTAATGATGTCTGTGGTAAGGGACATGTCGGGGAATCTCGATCTGAGAAGCTCTACGCGCTTCGCGTATTCAGCAGTGTCGTATCTCCTGTTCATGCGCTTCAATACCGTATCGGATCCGCTCTGAAGCGACAGGTGGAAATGCGGACACAGGTGCTTAAGTCCTGCAAGACCGTCAATGAACTCTTCTGTCATTGACATGGGCTCTAATGATCCGAGGCCCAACCTCTCCACTCCCGGAACCGAATCGATCGCCTGAAGGAGCTTAAGAAGAGACATGATGTCTTCGCCCCTGTCCTTGCCGTAGGAGCACAGATGGATGCCCGATACCGTTATCTCCTTATAGCCGGCCTCAGCCAGGAACTTTGCTTCCTCGACGCAGGATTCGAAGCTCCTGCTCGCTACCCTTCCCCTTGCGTACGGTATCGCGCAATAAGTGCAGAAGTTGTTGCAGCCGTCTTCTATCTTGATGAATGCCCTGGTGCCTTCCGGAGACAGTACCGAGCCGAAGTCATGGTACTCGTCCTTCTTAGTCACTTCAGGTCTTATATGAGAATCCGTGTGTTCGTGCTTACCCTGCTGCTTCATATATTCCAGGACGCGGTCTGCTATAGTGTTCTTCTCGCGGTTGCCGACAATGAGGTCGCAGTCGAGCACGCCGTCTGCAAGTTCTGCAGAACAGCCCGTAGCCACTACAACGGCATCCGGATTGAGGCGCGCCATCTTCCTTAGCATCTGATGCGACTTGCGGTCGGCCTCGCCCGTAACGGAGCACGTGTTGACCACACAGCAGTCCGCCTCAGAAGCGGCCTCTGTCACTTCGAAGCCCTTATCGAGAAACAGGCGCCGCATGGCGTCTGTCTCGTAACGGTTTACTCTGCATCCTAATGTAAGGAAATATACCTTCAAAGCTTACTGCCTTACCTTGATGTGTACTTCTCTGAGCTGCTGCTCGGTAACATCGCCGGGCGCACCGCAGAGCAGATCCTGCGCATTGCCGTTCATAGGGAATGCGATTACTTCTCTTATATTCTCCTCGCCTCTCAAGAGCATGATCATACGGTCAACGCCCGGAGCCATTCCCGCGTGCGGCGGAGCACCGAACTGGAATGCGTTGTAGAGAGCGCCGAACTTGGTCTTGAGGTCTTCTTCGGAGTATCCTGCGATCTCGAAAGCCTTCTTCATTATCTGCAGGTCATGGTTTCTAACCGCGCCGGAAGAGAGCTCGACGCCGTTGCAGATGATGTCGTACTGGTAAGCGAGGATCTCGCCGGGCTCCTTTGTCTCGAGTGCTTCGAGGCCGCCCTGAGGCATGGAGAAAGGATTGTGCGTGAAGATATACTTTCGTGTCTCGGGATCCTTCTCGAACATCGGGAAGTCGTTGACGAAGCAGAATCTGAACGCGTTCTTCTCTGTAAGGTCAAGACGCTTGCCGAGCTCGTTCCTGATGCCGCCTGCGCACTCGCATGCACGTGCCTCGTTGTCTGCGATGAAGAAGATAGTATCGCCTGCCTGGAGGCCTGCGAGATCCTTGAGCTCTGTCTTCATGTCATCGGGGATGAACTTGTCGATAGGTCCCTTGTAGCTCATGTCCTCGAGAACTTCGAGGTAGCCGAGGCCGCCCATTCCGAGGTCGTCCTGGGCGAACTTGAGCATCTTCTCGTGCTGACCCTTGGACAGCTTCGCGTGAACGTTGATGGCACGTACGGTCTTGCCGTGGAATGCCTTGAACGTACATCTGGAGAAGAACTCTGTAACGTCGATGATCCTCAGAGGGTTCCTGAGGTCAGGCTTGTCCGTACCGAACTCGAGCATTGCCTGCTTGTAAGGGATGACAGGATAAGGTGCAGCAGTAACGACAGCGCCCTCGGGTGCGAACTTCTCGAAGGCAGCCGTGAGGACTTCCTCACCTGCCCTGAATACGTCTTCCTGTGTTGCAAAGCTCATCTCGAAGTCGAGCTGATAGAACTCTCCCGGAGACCTGTCTGCTCTTGCATCCTCGTCTCTGAAGCAGGGAGCGATCTGGAAATACTTATCGAAGCCGGATACCATCAGGAGCTGCTTGAACTGCTGAGGTGCCTGAGGAAGAGCATAGAACTTGCCCTTGAACTTTCTGGAAGGAACGATATAGTCTCTCGCACCCTCAGGTGAAGAGCTCGTGAGGATAGGAGTCTGGATCTCGAGGAAGCCCATCTCCGTCATCTTCTGTCTCAGGAAAGCGATGACGTTGGATCTGAAGATGATGTTGTCCTTGACCTTCTGGTTACGGAGATCTAAGTATCTGTACTTAAGTCTTACGTCTTCTCTGATCTCCTTGGAAGTCATTACTTCGAACGGGAGCTGGGTATATACCTTGCCGAGCACGTCTACCTTGTGTGCCTCGAGCTCGATAGTACCTGTAGCTATCTTGGGGTTGTATGTCTCCTCGTCTCTGTGCTCGATCTTACCTTCGATCGAGATGCATTCTTCCTTAACCAGTCCGTCGAGAAGAGTAGTGTCTCTCATGACGACCTGAAGCGTGCCGTACATATCGCGGAGATCGATGAAGGATACGCCGCCGTGGTCTCTGATGTTCTCGATCCAGCCGCATACGCGAAGCTCGGATCCGACATCGTTCTCGGAGATCTCGCTGATGATCTTGTCTCTGTAGATGTTGCCCATTGTCTTACAGTCCTTTCCAAATTCATGTCCGGAGAAACAAAAACGCCCCGAACTTCAAAAGCTTAGCTTCCAAGTTCAGGACGATATACTGCAAAGTATCCGCGGTGCCACCTGAATTATCCCGCCTTACCGGCCGAGATCTCTCTTAAATTGTCTCCTAAGCTGCTAGAGCTGTTATTCGCCCGATTACTGCCGCCTGTCTTCCAGCCTCAAGGACAGACTCTCTGTGGGTGTATTCCCGGGTTACTCGGTCTCCGTCATCGCTTGGTATTAGCGAATATTACACTACATTCACCGTCGTTGTCAAACGGTTATCTCGCTCTTCTTCCTCCGGGGCCTCTCCTGCCGCCCCTGGACGGTCTGTTCTTGAACTTGTCGCCCTTGCCGTGGGAGGCTTTGCGGATCGGCGTGCGCCTCTCCTTACCCTTGCCTTTGCCGCCTGTCTTGCCCTGTTTGCCGGAGTTCCTGCCGGAAGGGCGCGGGATAAAGTCATTCTCGAGCGAGAAGTCTATCCTGTTAAGCTCTGTATCAACGTTCTCTACGATGACATCCACCTTGAGGCCGATGCTTATGATCGTGCCTGTGTGCGCACCGACCGCGCAGTATCTTCTCTCGTCAAAGTAGTAGTGATCCGCGAGGCTCCTGAAGGGAACGAAGCCTTCGATGGAGCTAGGCAGGACAACGAAGAATCCTACGTCGATTATTGACGATACCGTACCTTCGTAATGCTCGCCGACCTTATCAGACATGAAGTCGCAGACCTTAATGTCGACCGAAGCGCGCTCTGCGTCAACTGCATTTCTCTCCATCTCGGAAGACTGCTCTGCCGCACGCTCTACAAGGCCCGAGAAGTGGGACTTCTTATTCTCCTCATGTATCACGCTCTTGATGATGCGGTGGATATAGAGGTCAGGATAACGCCTGATGGGACTTGTGAAGTGGCAGTAATACTTTGATGCCAGACCGAAGTGTCCGAGGCACTGCGAGCTGTATCTCGCTTTCGCCATGGAACGGAGAAGAAGTTCGTCCGCGACGGGCTTTACTTTCTCGTCGGCGATGGTGTCCGTGAAGTTCACGATATCGAGGGGCGTTACCTTGCCCGAGAGCCTTCCTATCGCGCCGAGGTTCCTTGCGACGAGTGAGAAGCGCGCTATCTTGATCGGATCCGGGTCTTCGTGCACACGGTAGACGAAGGGATATTCCATCTGCGCATAGGTCTTTGCAACGAACTCGTTGGCGCATATCATGAACGACTCTATTATGCCGTTGGCAAACGTAATGGGATAAGGCATGACGTCTCTGACGCTGCCGTCGTCGTTAAGGATGACCTTGGTCTCGGGGAACTCGAAAGCTAACGCTCCCCTTCTCTCCCTCATCCTCTTCAGGCAGTCTGCGAGGACCTTCATGTCACCGAGCATCCTGATGATCGGGCCGTATTCCTCTTTATCGGAATCCTTGGGCTCGGTAAGGATGCGGTATACCTCGTTATAGCTCATCCTCCTGTCGGATCTGATGACGCTCTCATATATTTTGCCGTCGTATGTGCTGCCCTCGCGGTCCACGAGCATCTCGCAGGTCATGGCAAGCCTGTCCACCTGCGGGTTAAGGCTGCACAGACCGTTCGACAGCTTAGGCGGGAGCATCGGGATAACGCGGTCAGCGAGGTATACGGAAGTCGCCCTCTTGAACGCTTCTTCGTCCAGGGCGGTATCTTCTCTTACATAGTTAGATACATCAGCGATATGGACATAGAGCCTGAAGTTGCCGTTAGACAGTTCTTCGATCGAGATCGCATCGTCCAGGTCCTTGGCATCCTCGCCGTCTATCGTGATCGTAAGAAGGTCACGGAGATCGTGTCTGCCCTTCCTGATCTCTTCATCCACGAGAGCAGGCTCGGGATTGACCGGCAGGGGCTCTACTTCAGCGAGGACTTCATCCGGGAAGTTCTGCGCCAGGCCGAACTGCCTTAAGACCGTGAGCATCCTGGCATCGTTGTTGCCTGGGTCGCCCAGTACTTCCTTGATGGTTCCCCTGCACTTGCCCTTGCCTTCTTCGGGGTTCAGGATCTCGCACACGACGAGCATGTCGAAGGGCGCGCCGTTCAGGTGGTTCTTATCGATATCGACCATACCCCAGTCAGTATCCTTGAACGAAGGATCTGGTATGACGACTCCGCCGTCAGAAGTCATCCTAAGTATTCCTACTACCTGATTCTTGACTGCCAGAGGGCCCTTCGGGGCGAGCTCAGCAGGACACTGGGGTTTCTCGCGCTCGCTCTGTATCTTCGCCATTATCTCGCGGCTGCGCCTTCTGGCATTCTGGCTCATATTCTTTGCATATGAGAATCTGTTGTCTTTGTTATTGTTATTACTCATCTATCTGCCTTCCATGTTTTCTTTGATTATAGTACAAAAAAGCCTCCGGCAATTACCGGAGGCTCATGAATGAACTTAACTTAGCCTTACCAATGTCTTGCGACTGCAAGATAGAGGATGACGGATACAACTGCAAATGCTATGCAGCAGATGACTGTCCATCTCTTAAGCTGTTCTTCAAGAGTCCTTCCCTTTGCCTTACTGTAGTAAGAATCGGAAGTAGCACCCGTTACGGCGCCAAGACCCTGATCGTTACCTTCCTGAACGAGGAAGAGAACGATGATGCCGATCGCACTGATTATATCGACTACAGATAATATGATTTGCAGAACACTCATTATATCTGCCTCCTATCTCAAATTAAGCCGTTAGATAATAACACATGCCCTTTACTTATGCAAACGCGTTTTCAATGCCTTGTGGCCCTCGCTCAGTGCGAACGGGATCAAGGCCAGCGGCAGGATAACGAGCCAAGCAAGAGGATTAAGTGCAACATTGTCGAAGATGCCGTTGACTACAGGGATGTAGATGACTGCGAGGAGCAGTACGAGAGATACGCCTACAGCCTTGTTCATCATGGAGTTCGAGAAGATGCCGAGCTTGAATACCGAGATCCTCTCAGATCTTGCAGCGAATGCCCTGAACAGCTCGCAGCAGATGAGCGTTGCAAATGCCACCGTTCTTGCGGTAGACAGTGCGATGCCGTCTGTTGCTTCTCCTGCATAGAAGAACGTGCTTCCCGCATTCATGCTCATGAGAGCTGCGATGAACGCTGCTGCGACAGACAGGAAGATACCCGTTGCCTGCAGAGCGATGTTGATCATCATGTGCTTATTAACGATATGCTCTGTCTTCTTACGGGGCGGCAGCTTCATGATGCCGGGCTCGCCCTTCTCTCTTCCGAGCGCGAGTGCCGGGAACGAGTCGGTAACAAGGTTCAGCCACAGGAGCTGGATCGCAGTAAGAGGTGCTGCGATGCCCGGGATTACCGTATTCGGTATGAGCGACAGCAGGAAGATAACGAGGATCTCACCTACGTTGCAGGACAGAAGGAACGATACGAACTTTCGGATGTTCGCGTAGATGATCCTTCCCTGCTCCACTGCCTTTACTATCGTAGCGAAATTATCGTCCATCAGGATCATGTCCGCGGAATTCTTGGATACGTCCGTACCGGTGATGCCCATCGCGGCGCCGATGTCGGCAGTCTTGAGGGCCATCGCATCATTAACGCCGTCGCCTGTCATCGAAGCGATGTGGCCGTTCTCCTTAAGAGCGGTAACGATCCTTACCTTATGTTCGGGAGATACACGGGCATATACGCTCGCGGTCTCGACGGCCTTCTTCAGGTCCTCGTCGCTCATCTTATCGAGCTCACTGCCTGAGAAAGCATCCATATGATTCTCGTCGCGCATCTCGAGGTTATCGGAGATGGCAACTGCGGAATCCTTGTAGTCGCCCGTGATCATTACCGCACGGATACCTGCCTCGCGGCATACTGCGATGGCATCCTTAGCCTCTTCACGCGCAGGGTCGATCATGCCGATGAGGCCCAGGAAGATCATGTCCTCCTCATCCTCGAATCCGGGCTCCTTGCCTTCATCGTGATTGTCATAAGCGAATGCGAGCACACGGATCGCCTTGCACGCGAACTGATGGTTCTGCTCGGAGATACGCTCCCTGTACTCGGGAGTCATGGTGTGAACGCCGGTGTTGTCGAGGTAGCGGTTGCATCTGGAGATGACGATATCCGGGCCGCCCTTCGTATAGCTTACCCACTTGCCTGCGGTAACGCCGGAGTGGTATGTGGTCATCATCTTACGGTCAGAGTCGAACGGGAGTTCCGTCATCCTCGGGTACTTGTGCATGGTCTCCTGGCGGAGCAGGCCGCACTTGGAGCCGAGCGTGGTAAGAGAACCTTCCGTCGGGTCGCCGATGCAGGAGTATTCGCCCTTGTCGTCTTTTACGATGCTAGCGTCATTACAGAGGACTGCTGCCCTTACGAGTTCTTCGAGCTCGTCATACATCTTAACGGGCTTGCCGTTCTCGTCGACGAGCTTTCCGTCGGGAGCATAGCCGTTGCCTTCAACGTTTACGATGTTGGCGCCGTCATAGAGCACTTTGACCGTCATCTGGTTCTGTGTGAGCGTACCCGTCTTATCGGAGCAGATAACGTCGACGCAGCCGAGCGTCTCTACCGCGAGGAGTCTCTTTACGATGGCATTGCTCTCGGCCATCTTGGTCATGCCGATGGACAGGACGATCGTAACGACTGCCGCCAGACCTTCAGGGATTGCAGCAACTGCAAGGGATACTGCCGTCATCATGGCGTCGGTCCATTCGAGCTTCTGCACGAAAATATCCACCACGAGGACGATTATGCACACGATTATGCAGACGACCGCGAGGATCTTGCCGAGTGAGTTGAGGTTCCTCTGCAGAGGTGTCTGCTCGTCATTGATGTCTGTGAGTTTCTTGGCGATCTTACCGAGCTCAGTGTCTCTTGATGTGGCAACTACCACACCCTTTGCTCTTCCGTAAGTTACCGCGGTTCCCATGAACAGCATGTTCTTCCTGTCGCCGATGCCTGCGTCTTCGTCGCAGACGACGGAAGCGTCTTTCTCGACGGATACGGATTCACCCGTGAGCGATGCTTCTTCAGCCTTAAGTGAGCTGGATTCGATGAGTCTGATATCAGCAGGTACGGAGTCGCCTGCATCGAGAGCGATAATGTCTCCGACTACGATGTTGCCCGAATCTGTCATGATGACGTTGCCGTCTCTGATGACCTTGGCCTGGGGAGCGCTCATCTTCTTAAGGGCTGCAAGTGCCTGGTCGGCCTTACCTTCCTGATATACGCCTAAGATTGCATTGAGGATAACTATCGCGAGGATGACGATAACGTCGATCCAGTCAGCGAATCCGCCGCCGCTCTTTACTGCCATGAATGCAGAGAGACCTGCAGCGGCTATGAGGATTATTACCATCGCATCCTTGAACTGTGCGAGGAATTTTTTCCAGAGGGGGACCTTCTTCTCTTCACCGAGAGAGTTGGGACCATACTTTACGAGCCTTAGTGATGCTTCGTCCTGTGTAAGACCTTTGACCGCATCAGAGTTCAGTTCCTGTACAGCCTGTTCTGCGGTCTTAGTAAACGCTTTTTCCATTACATATCTCCTTATCCGTGTCGGACAATTAATAATACCGCTTAATAGGTTAAAAGTTTAGATGCAAATAACAAAAAAAAGAGAGCGCTAATTCGCGCTCTCTTCTGGTGCCCAGAACCGGAATCGAACCAGTGACACGGGGATTTTCAGTCCCCTGCTCTACCAACTGAGCTATCTGGGCAAAAGTCAGGCCGGAACCGGAAGGCTCCGGCCTGATGGCGACGCAGAAGGGGCTCGAACCCTCGACCTCCAGCGTGACAGGCTGGCGTTCTAACCAGGCTGAACTACTGCGCCGTAATGGTGGAAACTACAGGGCTCGAACCTGTGACCCTCTGCTTGTAAGGCAGATGCTC
>R26__coassemble_418_pt1 | contig 26777 bp, 22 predicted proteins | sample R26__metabat2_low_PE_020 | metagenome-assembled genome bin R26
ATGCTTTTATGCTATACTTCTTTAAGAAAATTTCCGTATTAACAGATTACCGGAGGAGAACAGATGTCAAAGCCCAAGCTTGCAGATCCGAGTTCAAGGACCCGCCTAGAGATATTCGCGGCTGTATTCATTCTCTTTAACCTGATATTCCTGCTGTTCCGTTTCTATCACTCCTATCTTCTGGGTGAACCCTGGCCGATCGCGAACCCGTTATTCTCGCCCATGGTCAGGTATCTCGACTTCTATGAGATCAACAATGCGATCACCGGACTCAATCCGTATATCTCGGGAGCTACGAACTATCCGCCGCTCGCGCTTATCCTGGCTCTTCCCTTTGCCTACGCATTCGATTATACAAAGTTCGATTCTCTTGGTGCTATCCTTGGCGAGACAGACCCCGCTCTGAAGCAGACCGTCCTCGTATTCGTCATTGTATTCTATGTGTTGTTTTTGGCGGCCGTCGTCATAGGCATTTCCATCAAGAGCCGTAAGAAGGATCACCACGACTTTATGAGCGGCTTGCTGCTGTTCTCGTTACTCGCCGTAAGCACACCTCTGCTCTATGCAATCGACAGAGGCAACTACCTGCTCTTCACGACGATCTTCCTCATCATGTGGGCAATCCTTGAAGAAGAGAAGCCTGACTCCATCTGGGGAGCAGTATTCCTCGGCCTTGCTGCAGCAACCAAGATCTACCCCATATACATGCTCATGATCTATGTCATGGGCAGGAAGTTCAAGAAGCTCATCGCTGCGATCGTTACAGGCCTCGTTACCACTATCGTTCCGATATTCTTCTTCCAGGGAACATTCATCGATAACTGCAGATTCTTCTATCACGCCGTACTGGACTTCGGCGGCGGAGACTCCGGATACAGACCTTACTACAACGTCGGAATCACCGGTCTTGTCTGCTATCTCTATAGAATGAACGGCGTCGATCCCAGCAATGCTGTTGTTAAGATCACATGGTTTGCCGCCGGCGTCGTTCTTACTCTCCTTGTGGCAGCACTCTTCATCTTCGAGAAGTCAGCCTGGAAGCAGGTGCTCCTCGCCACATCTTTGATGGTATTCCTGTCACCTAACTCAGCTCTTTATAATTCGTGCTATCTGTTCGCCCCTATTCTCATCATGGTATTGGGCGACTCCAAGTTTGAGAAGAAAGATATCCCTTATCTTGTGCTAACGGCGCTGCTCCTGGTGCCTTTTGCATACACATATCTGCCGGATGTCGATTACTACGGATTCTATAACGAGATGAATACCGCCATACTCGTTGACGGTCTTGCTTATCTGGCCATAATCCTGTACTACATCTGCACGAGCATACCGGACGTTATCGGGAGACTCAAGTCACATGCAAGCAACAAACAGCCGGCTTAAGATCGACTCCTATAAGATCTGGCTGCTGATACTCACAGTCTCATGTGCGGTATCGGTATTGCTGATCTGCTGGTTCAACAGGAATACCGTCCTGGGCTGTCATGACTCGCTCATCGAATTCACTTATGCCAAACAGTGGGAACTCTCTTTTGCCTATCAGCATGCCAGAGAGTTCTGTCTTCAGAGAGGCAGAGCCGGATACCTCTTCCCTCTGATAGTCACATTCAGATTCTTCGTGCACAAATACGGGAATTACTGGGCTGTCTGGCTCCTGCAGCAGGTTCCGATCTGGTTCAATGTCTTCTTCATCTCGTTCATCGTAAGTAAGAAGACCAAGCCCTTCTACGGGATCTTCTTCGCAGGATTCTTCGCTGCGTTCGTTCAGATAGACATCGACCACAACCTGATGACTTGCTATCCGCTCGACTTCATGTACGGTCTTACGCTCATGATAACCGGTCTGTACCTCTTTGACGGCTGGCTCGAACACCGAAACGAGGGCAGGAAGTCCAACTTGATAAGACTCATCTTCAGCTGCCTTTGTTACTACGAATCGATGCAGGTATATGAGGCATTCATCATGGCGTGTTTCTGCTATGCGTGGATATCTCTGGCATATGTTTACAAGAACCGCAGGGAATACGGCAGGAAGTGCTTCCTCAAGTTCATCCTTCAGCTCGTTCCGCACGGCATTACCGGTTCTCTTTTTGTCGGGATCCTTCTCTGGCTCAGGACTCACCCGGTAGTTGACGGAACACTCTCATCAGGTGACCCCGGAGCGCTCGGTTTCTTCCCGAAGACCTGGCTCACATTCTCGACTGCTCTTATTCCTTTGAGCCACAGACCTGAGATCAGCAGGATGGACAGCATCAGAGCCCTTCTGACAGACCCGTTCGAACTCGGCTGCGCCATCTCAGCAGCAGTCGCGATAGCGGCTCTTCTCATCTGCATCGTCAAGGAATTCCCGAAGCAGACCAGAGAAAAACAGCATAGTATCAATCTCACGCTTGTCGCACTCGGACTCACGGGAGCGGCGCATGCGCTGTTCTTCCCGGTTCCCCTCGGCATCGACTCCAAGTACCAGTTCTGGGTATGCACTTTGGGCGCGCGAGGATACCTTCCCGGCATCATCTGCTACTTTGGCTGGGCACTGCTCATAGTCTGCACGATATCCGTGATCGCCAATTACCTGTCCACCAGGAAGAGACTGCTATATATCCCCGTATATGCGGCAGCCGTTATTGCCGTATTCCTCGGTGCGGCCTTCACTGTAAGCATCAACGAGCTCTATGACAAAGCCGAAGCTCCGACAGGAATATGCGTATCAAAGAAGGGGCAGGCATTCTTCGCCTTCGTCACAAGCGATGACATAGAGAAGGCAAATGCAGACTATATCTATGTCGGACCTGATTACAACGGTCTCGGCGGCATCCTTCAGCATAACAATGATTATGCAAACTATGAGCTCGGAAGACCAGTAGTCCTTACCAACAATGCAGAGGACTTCGAGCTTAATTCAGTCAATTACCCCATCTCTTCGGAATTCAGATATAACGGAGATCTCGTAGCAGGTTACTACGTCGTACTGGATAATCCCTGGGATAATGAAGAAGAATGGGTTACAACAGGAGATATCATCATCGTCACCACAAGACCTGAGCCGGTCACTGTCACTTACTATGACAAGACTGTCAGTGAGACGATAACTATTGATCTGGCGGGCGGGCGAATGCAGTCTTTTGTGATAACGAACAGTGATACAGTCAATGCATCTTCGATAACGATAAGCGCAGGGGAATAATATGGACTTGATAAAGAAGAACTACGGCAAGATAGCGAATATACTGCTCGCACTGTCAGCAGCAACCATGGTCGCCATGGTCTGCTATTTCCTGAGGAATACGGTACTGGCATGCCATGACTCCATGCTCGACTTTACAGATGCGAGACTCTATGACTTCAAGTATTTCTATGACCATGCCATGGAATTCTGCCTTGCAAGAGGAAGAGCCGGATTCATATTCCCGTTCGTTGTAGCCGTAAGGCAGCTCATCGACGGAACCGGAAATTACCTTGCCATTTGGCTCGTGCAGCAGGTTCCAATCTGGTTCGACGTCGGACTTATCGCCTGGATAATCGCCAGGAAGACCAAGCCCTATTACGGATTCTACTTTGTCTGCTTCTATGCGGCATACATCCAGATAGACTTCAACCACAGCCTGATGGTCTGCTATCCGATGGACTTCACGTACGGTCTGGCGCTCATGATCTTCGGCCTCTACCTCTATGACGGATGGCTCAGGAACCTTGTAAGCTCTAAGAAGACCAACATCATCCGCCTGATCGTGAGCCTTATCTGCTTCTATGAATCCATGGAGACATATGAGCCCTTCATCACGGCCGCCATCATCTACATCCTGCTGAGCGCCATCCATACTTATAAGCACAGGAGCGAATACGGCAGGAAGAGCATTCTCAAGTTCATCCTTCACCTTCTGCCCCACGGGATCGTCGGCATTATATATGTCGGCATCATGGTCTACCTGAAGATCAACCCCGTAAGTGATGTGCCCGTTACGCAGCCCTATAGCGTAGGTGACTTCGGAGCATTCGTTACGACCTGGAAGACCTTTACGGTCTCACTTCTCCCTCTTACCCACTATCAGAATGCGGGAGTTCACGTCAGGACCATCTTCACAGGCTTCTATACGATAGTTTTTGCATTCGTCATGTCTTTTGCCACGGTAATGCTCTATCTGTGCGTCCTTGCTGACTACAAGAAGAAGGATAAAGAAGACCGTAAGTCGATCAATAAGATGCTCGCTCTTCTCGGCCTTATCGGTCTCATCGTAGCCTTAACTTATTCCATACCTCATGCAATGACAGCGAATTATCAGCACTGGGTACTCGATCTTGGTGCAACGGGTTATGTCCCCTCCTCGATCTGCTACTACGGATGGGCATTGGCTCTGACATGTCTCGGCTGCCTTATAGTCAATTTCTTCTCAACCAAGAAGGCATGGCTATACATTCCTGCTTATGCGACAGCTGCGATCGCTCTCGGCACTGCAGCAGCAGTAACCTCTGACATCAACCACTTCTATCGCGAGATCCCCGGGGCGACCGGCGAGCAGATATCCTACAGGGCGCAGGCTTTCTTCTCCTGCTTCAACAGCGAATACGTTAAGGATAGTCCTGCTGATGTCATCTATGTTCCGGAATACTGGGGAATCCACGGTATTATCGGAACCAATGACAACTATGCAGATAACGAGCTCGGCAAGGATGTTACACTCATCAATGACGGAACCGTCCTTAAGGATACATTCGACATAGACAACACCTATGCGGCCTTCAGATACAATGAGCCCGCCGATGCCGGCTATTACACGATAATCGACAATATGTATATGCCGGAATGGCAGTGGGTCACCACAAGCGATATCATCTTCGTATCTTCCTATCCGGCAGACTACGAGATCATATACTACGACTCGGAGACAAGAGAAGAAGTATCCACGATAATCGAAGCCGACAGAGCATCGACTTATGTCATCGAGAACGACAACAAGGTCAAGGTTGGCTCAATCGAGATCTACCAACTCCCATAATAAATCCACTACTGCCAAAGAGTGTTGGCTTGTGCGAGCGGACTTCCGCTACATCGCAGCGCCCGAGGACTTTAGCGAGCATAACAAACACTCGTCTTTAATTGTAGATATATACCGTCGTCCCTGCAGGGATATTATCGTAGATCCACTTTGAATCTTCCAGCGCCAGACGGATGCAGCCGTGCGATACCTGTGCGCCCAAAGTACCGTCTACAACATTGACCGGTGCCGGAGATCTGTCGTAGAGAACTGAATGGAAATAGTAATTACCATGGATTATAGAGAAATACCAGCATCTGTGTCCGTCAGCTGTGTTGAAATACACACCCTTACCGCCAAGCTTATATGCTCCGGTAATGGTCGGTGTCGAGGGTTTGCCTACACAGCATGAATAATACTGAACGGGAGACCAATTACCCTGACTGCCCTGATATATGTAAACCATGCATGCGCCCCTGTCCACAAGGATCAGGTAGTTTGTACTGCTTGAGAAGCTCTGCGCGAAAGCATCCACATCCGGGTACGGTGACGGTTCCGGAGGTGCTGCGAGCACTTCTGGTCCATCGTTGATCTCACAAGCTTCACTCCTTACACTGGTAATACCGCAGAGATCACCGGGAGCGCCGCTGTCTTTGGCCATCAGAACGATCTGAATGGACTCGATCTTCAGAGATTCTCTTGATGTTCCTGCCATCTCGCCGTTCTTTGCCCAGCCCATCCAGCCAATATTCTGGACGTGCACTCTGTAATAGACATCGTAATAGTTAGCTACATCGCCTTCGAGCTTGATCTCAATTGCCTCAAGTCTCTGGCTCTTGCCGAGTGAACCGCTCATCTCACCGTCAGAAGCCCAATCGCCTTCCCATCCGACATTCTGAACATGTGAATGGTACAGGATGGATCCTTCGTACTGACCTCCCGTGAGGAACATCTCTATGGCTTCGACTCTCTTGCACTTACCGGTCGTTCCGGAAGGGTTACCGTCTGACTTCCAGTCAGTCTCCCAACCGATATCCTGAATGTGGGTATGATATTTGACACTCATGGAGGTGCCTGCATTCCTGGGAACGATCCTTATCTGTAATTCTTCGACTCTTCTTGACTGACCTTCGGTACCTGCCATAAGGCCGTCAGATACGAATCCCTGCGAATCGCCGTAATCCTGAATGTGCGCCTGATATTCAACGGAATAGACCGCAGCCAGATCGCCTGTAAGCCTTATCTCGATTCCTTCGATCCTGAGGCTCTGACCTGCTGTTCCCGCCATCGTTCCTGCAGAGACATAATCCTGCCATCCGATATTCTCTACATGAGTCCTGTATTCAAGAGAACCGTCAACTCCGGTAGTGTTCTCCATGTTGATCGTTATGGCTTCTAGTCTTCTGGACTGACCTCTTGTTCCAAGAGTAAGTGTGCCTGTGGATGCATCCCAGGTTCCTTCGCAGTCACCTACATCCTGCACATGGCAGGAGCCTGACAGCGTGATACCTTCTACTGCCGCATTAACTGAATATGAGAAAGGCAGCAAACCGATAACAACGGATGCTGCCGCCATAAATGCTATACCTTTGATAATTCCTCTAATACTCATAACGATTCACCTCAGGAATCATTATAAACAAAAACCAATTAAAATAATCAAAAATATATGAAGATTATTTTTAATCCTTCTCGACTTCTGAGTCAACCACGATCTCGTCAGACTCTACTTCCTTGTTCCTGTTCTCGTCGATGTTGAGCTTCTCGGAGACCTTCTTCTTTGCCTTGTGGAACAGGAAAGCCGCCACAGCGCCTCCTGCTATTACCACACCGGCTATGGCCTGAATAACATATGTCATTACCGAAGGATCGATATACAGATTCATCGTCTCATTTCCCTTTCCTTGCTGATATCTTATTTTGCAGTGACTCTATTATATACTTAGAACCGGTTTCTGCAGCCTTTCCGGGATTATAAATATACTTGTCTCCCAATTCCCTTATCTTCGTCTCGTATCCTGCCTTGTCAGATATCAGCCTGTCAACAGTGTCCTTCACTCCGGACAGATCGTCAGGAGACAGGCTCTCGCCTATCTCGTCACGAAGCACGAGGTTAAGCTGCGGTGTCTTGATCTCCTCATAATCGGGATTCATTATCTTCATCGGGGTATTGATGAACAGCACAGGCCTGTACGTCGTGAAAGCATACTCCCAGCTGATGCCGGACCAGTCCGTAATAAGAAGATCCGCCTCCATTATGGGATTATTCGAGGCAAAGTCCGTCTGTATCTCGATGTTCGGATAATCTCCGAATCTCTTCTTCAGCTGCTCCATATACTCATGCTTGAGCCTTACTTCCTGCGGGTGCGGTCTGACGATAATGTCATAGTCTCCGCTCTTGAGCTGCTCAAGAAGCTCGTCCAGACAGCTGTCTATGATGTTGTCCTTCTGCCAGGACGGTGCGATGAGAATCTTCTTCCTGCGGTTTGCCTTATGTTCCGCCTCACTGTAAGTCGTCCTGATGTCATCTATCAGGGGATAACCGACCTTGACCAGGTTCTTCGCGGGAAGATCGTACAGTTTCTCCGTCTCCAGGATCTCATCCAGCTGATGCGGCCCTGTACAGAACACGGTATCGAAATGATCCACGCACCCCTTCCTCATCAGGAAGGCATGGCTGTTCATATCGTGCTGCACGAAAATGTATTCTACATCCTTGCGCACAAGGCTCCTCTTGATGTGGTATGTCTCAAGATCCGGCATTGTCATGACGACGATATCGGCATCCATCTTCATCATCAGCGTAATAAGTTTGTTCTCACCGATATAGTAAGCTCTGAGCTTGTCATTCTTCTCAGCCATATCGAATATGCGGTCTTCGGGGTCGCTCGTAATATAGTGGATCGTTATATTTGTGTGATTCAGGATATATTCGACATAACCCTTGAGATATTTATAGAAGCCGTTACCTTCTGAATAGAAGACCAGATGCTTGTTGACCACGGAGAAGAAACGCTTGTAATCCTGCCTCTCGCGTCTTCTGACGGGAGAGAAGAATCCTTCGCCCTTCTTCTTCCCTACTGACTGCATGGCAGCAAGTTCATCGCGGCTCTTGTTAAGAGCTTCATAATCGACGCGCTTCCTGGGCTTGAAGATACAATTCATTATGAACAGCTGTAATATCGTAAACAGGTTGCTGCATACCCAGTAAAGCGCCGTACCGACAGGCACGAACCATCCGAGATACAGTGACAGGCCTACTGACAAAGCAAGAGTGCCGTACTGATTAAGCTTTGACTGTTCAGCCTGAAGTACATTTGCCTTGTTCTGATATATGCACAAAAGCCACGCGGACAGACCTGCTATGAGAGGTGACCAGATGAGCCCTGTACCATGCTCGCTCGGGATCTGACCGAGATTGACAGGCCCGAAGCTCATATCTATCGCGGGATTATCGATTCCCATACGGATCACACCGACAACGCCGATGAGCAGGACGAGCTGAACCAGGACGGGAATCGTTGAAGCCAGCGGGTGATACTTCTTCTCCTTGAAGAGCTTTGCCTGCTCTTCGGCAATGATGTCCGGCTGGCCGTAATACTTGACCTTGAGCATGTTGACCGCAGGCTGGATCTTAAGCATCGTGATCGAATTGAAGTAAGTCCAGAGGGTAACAGGCAGAAGAACGATCTTGCTTACCAGAGTAAACAGGATTATCGCGAGGCCGTAATTACGGCAGAGGGCGTAACAACCGTCCATTATCCATCCGAGAGCATCATATAGGTAATTCAATTATGGTCACCATCAACTATTGAAACATTTATCTTGAATACATGAAGTCCGAGGACTCTGCCGTCATCGGGATTAAGCCCGATTGCAGCAGGGGTTACGGCATCAGGCGTGCTGAATTCGATCGTCTGCTCCATCTCGTTAAGATACTCTGCCGGGACAATCACTGTCTGAGTACCGTCATTAACATCACACACATAATTGCCGTTTACATACATTGAACTGACAACTTCGCCTGATAGTTTCTGACAATCAATGCTAATCTGCAGATCATTACTGTTGCCGGACCAGAAGGTCACTGAAGAGCTCGGACCGGACCACATTCCGCCGGCTTCCTGGCCTGCCCAATCATCAAATATGACCGGATACACACTGACATCATATGCAAGATCCATATTCAATTCATGTTCTTCATGAACATACTCAAGGAAAAGTTTCAGAGAATCAGTAAATATAGGGCAGATCTCTATTCCGGTAATGTGCAGAGCTACATCCTTACCGCCTTCTTCAAGCGGCGCTGCATAAGGATAGAAGATCATTATTGTGATCTCATCACCGTTAAGTTCATCAACTGACAGAGCTACAGACAGACAATTATCGGTAAGAATGCTGGATACCCGCTGATTATTGACCTCGACATAAGCATACTGCTGATAACTGTCAGCCGTTTGGTTTGTTGCATCAAAGAAGACATTGAACCGGTAAGGCAGCAGGAATTCTCCTTCAGGCAGGATCTTGAAGCAGGTATAGTATCCTTCAGACCAGGCTGCGCCTTTACCGTCAGAACCGTCTTCCGGAACACCAAGACCGCAAACATAAAGGTTGTTGAATTCTTCACTGTCACCATCGATCGGTATGTTAATGAACGAACATTCGCCCGCTTCAGCATCTTCGTAAGTAATGGCCTTCAGCGTATAGCCTTTTCCCGATTCGATCTGCTCCATACCCGGAATGAACACATTGCCGGTCGTTTTATATTCGATCCCATCTGGAAAACTCCCATATAACATGTATTCGGTCATTGTCGGCAGATACATCTCGTTCCAGCTGTCATCCCAATTATAAAAAAGGAATCGTCTGGCACTGTCAGCATCGCGGTCGTTCCAAGCAGCATTGTCCAGACTGCCCTCTGTTGCAAGGAGTTGGAATGCCTCGCACATGTCATCGTATGAGACCGGAGCGTCGGATATCGTAAAGTCCTTCTCCTCATCAAAATCCTTTATCAGAAGGAGCGGATTCGAGCTCATATATGACATGTTGGAATCGCCGTGATCCGCCATGATGATTATCGCCGTATTGTCGTATACACCCTCGGCTTTCAATTCATCGATCAGAGCGCTGATTTCCTTGAGACATCCCTGTTCAGCTTCGACATAAGTATATTCTGTTCCGTTATCAATGAGATCCGCTCCATACTTGTACGGTCCGTGCATTCCATAGAGATGAACAAAGCGGAACGCGTTGCCGCTGTCGCTTATATCAAAACCATATTCACTAAGATAGCTGTAATAATCTGCATCAGAATCCGTAAAGGCTGCTGAGCCGGTCTCGTCTTGCTCTGTCTCTTTGCACAGATCAAAGCTGTTCGTATCAACAAGGAAAAAACTCTTAAACTGGTGCGGCATGAATTCGAACATCACAAGGCTGTACAGATTTTTGCAGAATTCATTATAGTCTCCGATATGGTATTCACCGTTCATCACGTTGATATACGTGCCTTCCGCTTTGCTCAGGAACTCGGGATGCGTATATGCTCCGATCGAATAACCTTCTTCCGTGAGAGTGGAAGTCAGTTCATCGTCTTCGTATGCTTCGTTTATAAATTCTGCAAACGGCACATCGTTCTCATACCACTTGCCTGTCAGAATAAGCGGAACAGAGGCTCTTGTCGTAGGATATCCTGCTGCAGTATTTGGATAGAACGTGAAATCCTCAAGTATCTTCTCGCAATCATTATCTTCATCAGACAGAAGATCCCACATGTAGTTCGCATCGAAAGTATCGAGAACCAGCACGTAGATGTTCCTGTTGGATGACAATTGGAATTCCCCGTAATCTGTTACTACTATGTTGTCATCTACAGTATTCTCGGAAACATGGTTCCCTACCAAAAGAGATACAAGTGCTGCAGACTCCATAAGGAATACCAGACAGCCTGCAGCCAGGAACACCTTATATGCGTGTTTACGGAATCTGATCCCGACGACTGCTGCAACCGCAGCTGCGCACAGCCATACGATAATGCTTGCTGCCGCATAACCCGGATATGCATTCCAATCTATAGCTGCTCCATTGAGAACACCGTATTCTCTCGGAATGTATGTACCCTGAACATATAACCCAATGAACAATCCGAGTACTATGAGTTGAAGGGCAATATATATCTTCTCGTGTTTCTTATGGAAAACTGCATACAATATCAGATTAATGATCATTCCGGCAATGAAAGCAACTCCGAAGCACACAAGCGTAACAGGAAGCAGGTCCTTCATGTCGAACCAGAATTCGGTCGTATTGGTCAGATATGCCTCCAGCGGGGCATAAAGCAGCAACATATAACAGAACGAGAACCACAGGATTCCCGTCGAGGCAAATCTCTTGATAAAAGAATGATCAGCCGAACTTGAACGCTTCTTTGAGTCCCGGGAAGCTTCTGTCTCTATCGTTGATGTTGAGTTCTTTTCCATCCGAGAATCTTTCCGTATCCATATCAACACCGGGCCACTTAATGCCTATATCCGGATCATTCCATCTGAGTCCGCCTTCATCTCCGGGATGCCAGAAATCCGTTACCTTGTAGCAGAATTCCGCAGTCTCTGACAGAACGAGGAAACCGTGCGCGAAGCCTTCAGAGATATAGAACTGCTTCTTGTTCTCTTCAGACAATTCCACTCCGAACCACTGTCCGTATGTCTCGCTGCCGGATCTCAGATCAACTGCGACATCGAATACCGTGCCTTTGATCGCACGAACAAGTTTGCCCTGAGGATACTCCTTCTGGTAATGAAGTCCGCGCAGCACACCTCTTGTCGACATACTCTGGTTATCCTGCACGAAGACCATATTAAGTCCGGCTTCAGCCATATCTCTTTGGTTATATGTCTCCATGAAGTAACCACGTTCATCTCCGTGAACTGCAGGTTCTATTATGTAAAGTCCCTTGATCGGTGCGTTGGTAACTTTGATCTGTCCCATCAGATCTGTGCCTCCTTAAGATATCTTGCTACGGCATCCTGCCAAGTCGGCAAAGGTGTGAACCCTGCCTCTACTAATTTACTCCTATCAAGCCTTGAATTGAACGGTCTTGCCGCCTTGGATAAACCATATTCAGCCGTCGTTACTGGGGTAACCTTGGTCTCAAGGCCGTACTGCTTATAGAATTCCACGCAGAAGTCATACCAAGAGATATAGCCGCCTTCATTGGTCGCGTGGTAATAACCATACTTGTCAGACTCAGCCATATCAACGAGCAGACGGGACAGATCGTATGTATATGTGGGCGTACCAATCTGATCGTTAACGACCCTGACTTCATCGTGTGTCTTACCGACATTAATCATGGTCTTGATGAAGTTCTTGCCGTTAAGACCGAATACCCATGCGATCCTGACGATGAAATACTTCTCAAGGATCGAAGATACAGCCAGCTCACCCTGAAGCTTGCTCTCGCCGTACACATTCAAAGGTGCATAGTTCTTGTCATCAGGCTCCCAGGGGCGCTCTCCCTGACCGTCAAACACATAATCAGTGCTGATGTAGATCATCTTGCAGTCAAGCTCTTTGCAGACCTTGGCGATATTCTCTGTGCCTTTGGCATTGATGGAGAAGACTTTCTCTTTGTTCTCTTCATCTTCGGCTGCGTCGACTGCAGTCCAGGCCGCACAGTGAACCACAACATCAGGCTTAACCTCAGCGAGAACTGATGCTACGGCTTCGCTGTCAGTGATATCAAGCTGAACGTACGACATTGATGTAACCGCTGTTCCGTCTGCTACTCCGCTATATACGGGTGCTATGTCAGAACCGACACCGTCGAAGCCGCGGGAATCGATCTCATTCATTACATCGTGACCTAACTGGCCACCCACTCCGGTTACAAAAAGCTTCACTTACCTGTCTCCGTACATCTTCTCGTAGTAGTTCTGGTATTCACCGGAAATGATGTCTTCCCACCATTCCTTATGCGTCAGATACCATTCGATGGTCTTATCGATACCATCGGCAAACTTTGTCTCAGGAAGCCATCCGAGTTCATTATGGATCTTGGTAGGATCGATGGCATATCTCATATCGTGGCCCTTACGGTCAGTAACATAAGTAATGAGCGACTCGGGTTTGCCGAGCTTCTGGCATATGAGCTTAACGATATCGATGTTCCTCATCTCGTTATGGCCGCCGACGTTATAGACTTCACCGATCTTACCCTTGTGGATAATGAGATCGATCGCCTTGCAGTGATCTTCTACATAGAGCCAGTCACGGACATTGACACCTTCACCATATACCGGGAGTGGCTTATCGTTCAGCGCATTGGCGATCATGAGCGGGATAAGCTTCTCAGGAAAGTGATAAGGACCATAGTTATTGGAACAACGGGAGATCGTAACAGGAAGTCCGTATGTTCTGTAGTAAGCAAGAACAAGAAGGTCAGCTCCAGCCTTAGATGAAGAATAAGGTGAAGATGTATGGATAGGAGTCTCTTCCGTAAAGAACAGATCAGGACGATCAAGAGGAAGATCTCCGTAGACCTCGTCTGTAGATACCTGGTGATATCTGATGTTGCCGTACTTACGGCAGGCATCCATCATTACTTGTGTTCCGAGGATATTTGTCTTAAGGAAGATCTCGGGGTTCTCGATGGAACGGTCAACGTGAGACTCAGCTGCGAAGTTGACTACAACATCCGGCTTCTCGTCTTCGAAGATCTTATAGATGGCTTCTCTGTCGGTGATATCCGTCTTATAGAACTTGAAGTTCGGATTCTTCATGGCATCTGCCAGAGTGGACATGTTGCCCGCATAAGTAAGACAGTCAATGCAGATGATCTTGTAGTCAGGATACTTACCGAGCATATGGTAAACAAAATTACCGCCGATAAAACCTGCTCCGCCTGTAACGATTATGTTCATTTTTGAATAATCTCCTTCTGTATAATAATCAACTTTCTTTAATCGTGTTCCAACAAGCCTTATATCATATCAATATTCCACAAATCGTTCGGAAAGATTGATATATCGTCCTTGTGTTTCCTTATTATTCTGACCGGCTATCACAAGGAGCATCGGCTTTTTAGTCGACATATTCCTTTACTCCGTCCGGTTTCTCAACGTAAGCCTTTTTTTTGCGCTTATCATACTTGGCTACAGGTAACTTACACACTTTAGCTTTATTAATGGCTGAGTTCACAGCTGCCTTAGCTCTTCTATCCATATCCAAATCATCAGAGCTTATATTAGACTTATCACTATCTTCAGGAACCACCACATGCACTTTGCGTTTGCCAATCAATTCATCATGACTAGACATAAGTATCACACTCCCCTAGTTGAATACAAACTATTCTACAGCCTTCAGATATTTATTTTATCTTATTGATATACTTCCCGTCCAACACTGCTTGCAGATACTGGCCGTACTGGCTCTTGCCCATCTTCTTGATGGCTGCTTCTACTCCGGCTCTGTCGATCCATCCGTTGTTATACGCGATATCTTCAAGGCATCCGATCTTACGATGCTGATGCTGCTCCAATGTCTTAACAAAGTTGCCTGCATCGAAGAGGCTCTCGTGTGTTCCCGTATCCAGCCATGTAAAGCCCTGACCCATGATCTCAACATTCAGTCTGCCCTGCTCAAGATAGATCCTGTTAAGATCTGTAATCTCGAGCTCGCCTCTTGCCGAGGGCTTGAGGTTCTTGGCATACTCGACGACCTTGTTATCATAGAAATACAGACCTGTTACGCAGTAGTTGCTCTTCGGTTGGGTCGGCTTCTCTTCGATAGAGATAGCAGTACCTTCTTTATCGAATTCCACGATACCGAATCTCTCGGGGTCTTCGACGTAGTAACCGAAGACTGTGGCACCCTTGCCGGATTCTGCGTTCTCTACGGCGTTTCTTAGTCTGTCACGGAGTCCGTGGCCGGAGAAGATATTATCACCGAGGATCATGGCAACATTGTCATCACCTATGAACTCATCACCGATGATGAAAGCCTGTGCAAGTCCGTCAGGTGAAGGCTGAACCTTATATGAGAGATTGATGCCGAACTGTGAACCGTCCTTAAGAAGTTCTTCAAATCTCGGAGTATCTGCCGGAGTTGAGATAATGAGGATATCCCTGATACCTGCCGACATAAGGACCGACAAAGGATAGTAGATCATCGGCTTGTCATAGACAGGCAGAAGCTGCTTGGATGTTACCATTGTAAGAGGATAAAGCCTCGTGCCGGATCCGCCAGCTAATACTATGCCTTTCAATTCTGTTTTCCCTCCATATTTTAAAATCCACTTGTAAATCAGTGCTTTATGTTTCACACAGGTTAATCAATCTGATACCCATAATTCACGAAGATCTCCAATATATTTATCCCATCGTTTGTGCGATAGCACATGTTTAATATCTTTCCATTTTAATTCCTTGGTTTTTCCTTTTTTGGCTATTATAAACAACAAATCGGCAATATTCTTAACGTCTAAAATATAGTTTTTAGAATTAATATATGTATCTGCATAGCGTTTTGCTCGACAATCATCGGATGCAAATAGCGTAAGCCCCATTTCTTTGGCCATAAGTTCCGATATGATTTCCCCTATATTCTTTCCACATATATGTGAATCCTTTGAAAACAAATCAACACGAGGGTGAATGGGTTCCCCATTCACCCTCTCCGCGACACCTCGCACATTCATATCAAATAATTCTCTCTGTGTTGAATTACTAAGAAAATCATCTGGATAAACCACATGAATATAGCCGTTATTCATCAAATCTTTAGCCTTTTGACAGTTAATCAACTCGCCAGCAACATACCAAGACACAATAGGCTGAACATCTAGCGCCTGAATAAAACTTTCAAAAAAGTCTTGATTCTTGATACTACAAAGATGAATTATAAAATCTGCATCTAAAACCACCTGAGGACTATCCATTTCATTGTTCCCCAGTGTTATACAAGTTTTCGTTTAATATGTTTTGAGAAGTCTGTTCTATTAATTCGTCGACTTTGTCCGTAAAACTGATATCAAACAAACGACATAGTTCGTCAATCGCTTTAGTATTTAATGAACTTTTATTCTGGGTCTTCCTAATTAAGTCTTCGAGATTATCAAACTGTTTAAGATTTGTAATCTGATTGGGTCTAATGAAATCACCATCTGCAATAAAAAACTTAATAACTAAATCATTATATTCAATGTAATGCTGAACTCCAAGATCTGTAAGAAAACCTATTTCGTTCAAACGCTTAATTACCGCCTTATAAGGAACAAAGAAATAATCCATAAGTTCTATTGCAATCCTAAGTATGTCTTGTTCTTTTATCCCTTTGTCTTTTTCATTAAATATTCTAGAAGCGACATCTGAAAACTTTGATTTAAATTTGGTTTCAGGCATGAGTAATTCTGCTGCAAACCTATTCATAATCTCATCGCATTCAGCATCATTAATTACAGAATCCTGGCAAGACTCTTTAATACAGGTCTCGATTCTATAAACATGCCCTAATTCGTGTGCGGCACAAAAAATGCACTTATCCCAATAATTAGCGGTATTGATATATACAAAAGGCTTAATTTGCCCATCAATGACCCTGTCAACATGAAAGCCATCCAAATCTTTTTCGTCTTCTAATGGAAAAAACACTAAAACACTTTTATCCCTAAGCAACTTAAATATATTATCGCGTATAGGTTCATCAGAATTGAATGATCCGCTTCTGATCGTTTCTGCTCTGTTTTTAATAATGTCTATCCACTTATCATCCATATAAAAAAGTTGCCATCCGGCAACTCTCCTTAATGCCTGCTATCTTCTTCTAAAGTAATATAAGAATCAATAAAACCTAAAATCTTATCAACATTTTCATAGTCAGTTATTCTGCCCATACAATGGATGAGCTCTTTGTAACAATTACTATCAGAATCTGCCAACAATTTGCTAGCATCAATACTTAATGCATCAGCAAAAGACTGCAGTTCGCTACTTGAAAGTAGTAAGCGCCCTGAAAGAACACGCAAGACATCGTTTTCTGACATATTTACTTTAATAGCTACTTCAGAATTACTCAAATCATTACGCTTAATGACCAAACCAATATTGTTGCCAATTTGTCTAGCGCGATTCATATTAAATCTCCCAATACTCTACAACCTTACAACAGGAAACTTCTATAGGTCAGTCTATTCTACTACAAAAACATTCTCAGTAAAAGTGTATTCTCAAGCACGAGAATAGACTCTGAGATAATCAGCCAATATGACAACTCCAGACAGTACCAATATGCCATATTCAATCCTGCGTAGGGGCATCTGCTAAATCATCCTCATATACTTCAAATCCGTCTGGATAATTAGTTTGATTACAAGAATTACACAACGGAACAATATAGTAATGTGGATGAGGCCCAGCCCCCGGCTTGTATACATGTGCACCACATTGAGCAGTTCCAACACACCCTATTCTTGCGCATTCCTTTGCAACGCGACCTTGTTTTTCCTCCCAGAATCGCAAAAAGTCATTGTTGGTATAACCGTGTCCTATTCTGTTATTCACCCAAATCTTGTGCTTGTGTGTGATAATCATAAAGCCCCCTTCAACAATAAACTCTATATCGAAAACTACCATGAAAACCCCATGCTGTCAAACAAATGTTCTGCGGATTCAAACGAGATTCTTTTTTGCCGGAAATTTCGAAAAATCCTTTCCAGTGAATAAAACGCACCACCAAACAGCATGCTCAAGAAGAATCTACTTAAAGATTTTTTATCAATCCGCGAAATCTTAAAGTACAGCTCGATCGCAATACCCTCAAGTCGCTTCGCCTATGCCTTGGGTCCCGCTCATCTCACCAAAGTAAAACCAATCAGTTTCCCAACCAATGTTCTGAACGCGAGTCTTCTGTCTCACTCAAACCCCACCCACTTCGGCGCGGTCTTAAACTCATACGTCTCAATCCCGTTCTCCTGGCACCACTCTATCAACGCCTTCGCAGTGTACTCGTCAGACTCATTCAGCCACGCCGGCCCATCGAAAAACATCACTTCAGGCTCCAACGCATCATAAAACTCAACTGGCATTACATTATTGCCATGATGTCCCGATTGAACATAGGTAGCATCCAGTTGATCTCCGTACATATTCAAAAGATCCATGCCGAGGAAACCTAAAACATCACCACAGAACAAAATTGAAGCTTCCTCGCCTGTAATCTTAAACATCAAAGAGGATAGATTTGCCACATCCGGATGTTCATAGTCAACGATCATATGATCATAAGCGCAGGACGCATCCACCTGCAGATCTGCAATCTCGAAATAGTCCCTCCCGGGCAAGATAGTATAAGTTATCTGTCCTTGTACTCTTCACAAACTTCTGCGCATAATTCTCATGCGTGCCGATATCGATGCACTCACCTTCGCCCTTATAGGCATAGACGGGCATTATCTTGTACAGCCACGAAGGGAAGTTGCCGGGAGCATCCGGAGGATTGCCCTCTGCTATATACCTGTCGAAAAGGGGAATAATCTCCCTGCCGTAGAAATACGCCGCATAGATGCCCCACTCTGTCTTGGGCTCGGAAGGCTTCTCCACCATATCCAGGACCTGGCCGTCTTCGGCGATCTCTGCGATCGCGAGCTTCCTTCTCTGCTCTACGTCGGGAACGTTGATGGCGATGAGCGTGGGCGCATTCTTCTCCTTGAAGAACGCATACATGTCGGTAAGTGAATAAGTGAAGATATTGTCGCCTGCAAATATGGCGAGGTCTTCGTCTATGTTCTCCTTCTTGATGGTGAAGATGATGTCGCCGATGGCGCCTAAGCGGTTATCGTTATTTGTGGTGCCGTCGTCTAAGACGGAGATCGGAGCCTTGCCTGATCTGTCGCAGGAAGAAGCCAAGTCTTCGAACTGGCCTGCGAAGCGTGAGTTGGTTACAAGGATGATGCGGTTAAGATCCGGGAGCTTGTCGATCTCATCCATGATGTAATCGATGATGAGCTTGCTGCCGAGCGGAAGAAGCGACTTGGGCTTATCCTTCGTAAGGGGGTAGAATCTGATTGCATATCCTGCTGCGAGTAAGATCGCGATCATGTCAAATTCTCCTTAGTGTTTCCATCATAGTGCGCACATTATAGCGAGAATCTTTGTGTTAATTATCAGATACACTCCACGCAGATACCACATTCTATATTTTCAAGTTGTTAATTATCTTGGGTATCTTCTCTATCGGGTTATACTCCTCCCAACCATATAAAGCCAGAATCAGGAATACCGGATAGAGTCCATACAGATATCTGGATTTGATCTCCCAAATCAAGAAGAACAAGAAGAAACCACAAACTGTAAAGAACAGAACACTGAATACATTTCTCTTTTTTGCGCGTAATGTGCCTATTACAGCGAAGAACATATAGAACAAATACTGTGCTCTCAGCACCATATTAATTACAATGCGCAACAAGCGATCCGGACTATCTGAAATGTATTTGGTAACGACAGTATCATAATCATAAGGAGTAGTCGGATAGCCCAGTCCATAGCGGCCAGACTGATATGTTCCTTCACCCCATATCCAGAAAGTCTTTTTTGCATATACAGTCAATACCTTAAGTGGTCCATACTCCTTATACCTCTCAACACAATCCCATAAGGTACAGTCAGATGTGTGTGAATGGTCCTGGAAACCGAATTCTGCTTCATTCATACCCATTCTGATAAAAGACCAAACAGGATAACCTTGTGCGCCTTCGCCAACCAGGGCGAGTGTATACCATTTCTCGATCAACACATATCCGAGTATTACACTGGCAAGGTATATGATCGAGTACAACTTTTTCTTTTGATAGAAGAAAATATACATGGCAACGGCAATAACAAGGATTATTCCGGACTGTCTTAATACGAACTGCAAGCAAGAAATAATTATAGTTATCACCCGGATCCAGATAGCATCATCGTTACGAATAACAAGATACAGCATCAGTATGGAGAGCATTACTGCCGGAACTTCATTATAAATGTGGTTGTTATAGAATAGTGCGGGTAAGAACAATGCTCCCATCCAAAGCATTTTACTTTCATATTCAGTGAATAATGCTTTGGGGGCGTCAGCAATTCTGACCTCTTTAGAGGTTAATACCCCATATATCTTTGCCGTAAGAACAAGAGTCAACAATCCACATATAAGGTTGACTATCTTCTGAGCCCATAACGATGTGCCACAAACCTTAACAATGCCATAAACATATAAGATCGTCGGTATAACATTTACATTTACGATCATATATCCGCCGGGATCGTTCAGGTCGTTTGTTGCCAGATCAAATACGATTTTCTGATCCGATACCGGAATCATCGGTACAAGGAACAAGAATGCAGCTGCCGTAATAACATAGAATACTATCGGAACAACAGGATTCCATTTGATTATCTCACCAAGTTTCATGATGCCTATCGTGATCAATACGACTACGATTATTGCTAACAAAAGGAATCCGCCTCTATAATCAAAATACGGGTAATCATCGAAGTGGTATTCCGGCTGCACAAACACATCCAGTACAACAATCGTTGTAAATAGGATTACAACTATAGAGGTAGATAGTTTCTGCAGAAAACTCATGTTTTAACTTGCACCTTATCTTTTATTTTTCTAACAATAAGAACTATCGCTATGGATATTCCTGTCGAGATTGCCATTACAACAAGAGGGAACCTGTACCCATTATAGATATATCCACAAAAAGCATTGTATGGTGCATAGGATTCTATGATTTCACCTGTCAGCTTATGTATCACATATATCCAAACAGAAGCTTTTCCTAGCGTTTTTGCTGTCGCTATGAGTTTATCATATCTTTTACTGCCGGTGTCCGGCCCTGGCAGACCCAGCACCAACATAATCAGAGATACAGCCACCAAAAACATTCCTATCGGCATCTCGGCTTTTCCAAAAGTAAACCACTGGAACAATCCAGCAACTATGCCAAGAATCAAAATCAACATCAATATGATTCTCAGTTTTTTAGTGTGGGTATTCCACTTGTTCATAACCAAAGAGATAGTATAACCCAAGAGAAACATCGGAATACCGAACAACCAAGCATTCCGATAATACTGCTTTGGAACAGGCTCAGTCATAATCATTGATACTATCGATCCCATCCAGATATGAGCACACAATGAGATGGTCATTAATACAATAAGCACAGTGTTCATGATGCTTTTATTCTTGATTACAAGATTGAAGATAAGGAATACCAGATACGCGATGGCCAAAGCTTCAATAAACCACAAGTGATTTGAGAACGGATTGATGCTATAAAGAACAAAATCTTTACCGGTAGCAACATTTAACTTCTCACTGAGAAAGATCTTTATTCCTTCGTTCAGTATGAATTTTGTTTTCCACACTCCCCATAACGCATAAACGAGAGTAATTGAAACAAGAAGCACAGTATTCCTCAAAAAGCGGCGCCACAATATGCGATTGTCGCAATTGAATGAATAAAACCCGGATACCATAAAGAAAAATGGTACAGCTACTCTAGCAATACAATCAACAGCTTCCCCGAATTGTCCCGGCAGCACAAAGTGAATACAGACAACCATGTTCGCCAATATGAATTTGACTATATCCAGATAAGGGTTGTATGTTTTTGTCTTCACCTATTTCTTTCCTCACAGTTTAAGGAGTATATACCAGTACCTGATAGTTAGAAGAGTCCACCGGAAGCTCTGAACAACCATATAATATCAAATCAGTCGCTCGCTCATCGCCAATCGGGAACAAGAAATAAAGTGATGTACTATCTGTTCCATAGGTCTGAATAGTCGCTATATAATTGTCCCAGTATTCTTCGCGTTCTTCACTAGATAATGCCATATATGATTCAAGAGAAACGAGTTCATTCAATTGTATTCTTGATGTGTACATTCTTATCGAATAGTTTAATGTACCACCATAATCATTGATTCCATGCATCTCATACATGGACAACAAAGTACGATCTCCGTCCATATCGGATAATATAGCATCACAGATATCCAGGTGTTCCTGAGGTATCTTATATGCATTTTCAGCTAGTAAATACATATCAGACCCCCAGCCTTTCTCTGCTCTTTGCCATGGTGCTACACCAAAAAATAATAAAACCGAAACAACTGCTACGCTCAAAGCAACAGCGAGAATACGGCTTTTCTTATTGACCCAAGACACCAATGATGCAAACACGTAAGCCTCTGTAAACAGAACGGGCAATACTAGGAATAAACGAACTATTACCCTATCTCCATGCAGTAGGTATTTCTCAATAAGATTCACAAATAAGGGATTGTAAATAAACAAAACCAAGCAAATTACAGAGAACAGTAGGTAAAAACGCCTGCCTCTTTCCATTCGTTTCCAAAACAACACCAACGATAATAAACTTAAAAGGTACAATATGGCATAGAAATAGTTGTGCCAGAATAATTCTTGCATCGCACAGATCAATGTCAAATCCCAATTATCCATTAAACACATCCTACACCCTATCTAAAGTATAAATGTATAACAACCATCAACAGAAATACAACGGACGGCATCATAGCTATTCCCATCTGAATAAGAGGTTTGAATGTTTTACTCCTAATTGTCAAGACAAGCCCCAATGAGAATAAAACAATCGGTGCCAGACCAGTGCCCATCAAAGAGGGGGCACAGACACCGATCATCATGAACAACATAAGTAAAACTTCAGATGTTTTCAGATTCCGAACTTGATTCTCCAGTAACGATGTCCTTTCGGCTATGAAAAGCATAATAAAAGGCAACAATATAGTAAATACGACTTTTTTTCCAAAGTAAATGCCGGAAATAGCGTGATTGGCATATGTATAATCATATCCTCCAATGGTTTCCACAAGAACGCCAAAGAAAAACACAAACATCCAAGAGGACTTCTTTTCTTTGAAAAGAAGCAAGCCACAATGCCAAACAGTGTCATACAAGGAAATCGTTAAGATGATTGGTAACAGTGTCTGAACTAAAATTGCCGGATGCAATCCGGATGTTTTGCAAATAGATGCTAAATAAGGGAAATACGCAGTAAAGAGATACTTTATATCAGTTTCCTTGGCTCCTGGAACACCCTTTATATAATCCAAGTAATAATCCAGATCCGTCTCAATTAGGTCATTTATTATTGGTATATAACGGGCATTGTCGGCATAGACAAAAAAGTGGCCTATAGCAACTCGCACTACTTGAAATCCAATCAGCAATACCGCGCATACCATCCATAGATTGAATCCACCTATAGCATCTCCAATATTCATCAAGTGTTTCAAACGATCGTTATAATGTCCGTGACGCTTAATGATTGATAGAATGCATATGCCAACAATTATTACAGAGAATACTATGTAATATGGCGTGAAGTGATGCTGGAAAATGATGAATGGTAAAAAAACAACTTGCGCAATAGCAAGTGACCCAAGAAAACCTGTTATAAACTGCTTGCCTAATGGCTCATTAGGAAGTAGCAAATCACCTATGAGCACTGGTATAACAGTGCATATCAACAAAGCAATAATGAATTGAATTGCAATAATCATTGTTAGATTATACTATTTCACTGAAAGTATCCGGTCTGTCAGGATTAAAAACTTCATTACAGGTCATTACAGTGACAAGATCCTCGGTCTCAGACAGATTGATTATGTTATGTGTCCATCCCGGAATCATATGTATTGCCTCGATCTTGTCCCCGGACACTTCAAATTCAACTGTCTCTCCGGTATTGATATTGCGTTCCTGGATCAGACCGTGTCCTGCAACAACGATAAACAGTTCCCACTTGGAATTATGCCAATGCTGACCCTTGGTAATACCGGGTTTGCTGATGTTTATTGATACCTGACCGCAGTCCTCGGTATGGACCAATTCCGTAAAAGAACCCCTGCTATCCACATTCATCTTGAGGGCATACTTGAACTTATCAACAGGCAGGTAGGTTAAGTACAAACTGTAGAGTTTCTTTGCAAATGAGCCTTCCGGCATCTTAGGCATCATCAGCGTAGTCGGTTGAGCCTTGAACTCTTCAAGGAGATCCACTATCTCGCCAAGAGTTACCTTGTGAGTAACCGGCACACAGCAATACTTGCCGTCATCTTTGAGCAATGTCTCTACGCCATCAAATTCACAGTGCTGCTCTTTGCCTTCCAGAAGGTCGAACATACCTTCCACGAGATCGTCTATGTAAAGAAGCTCCAGCTGTGTCGATCTGTCATTAACGGTAAACTCTTCATCGTTGGCAACAGCCCAACAGAACGTTGAGACGGCAGAATTATACTTTGGCCTGGAATGTCCCATTAGGTTCGGGAAACGGTATACCGCCACCTTCGCACCTGTTTCTTCCGCATATGAGAAGAACAGCTCCTCGCCGGCCTTCTTGCTGCGTCCGTACTCGGAATCTCCAAAGCGTCCGGACAAAGTGGCCTGGATCGATGAACTGAGCATTATCCCCGCTTTGTTGCCATGACTCTTAAGAACGTCCAGAAGCTCACTTGCAAACCCGAAGTTTCCTTTCATGAAATCTTCAGGATTCTCAGGTCTGTTAACACCTGCAAGGTTAAAAACAAAATCACATTCGGAACAATACCGCTCAAGCTCTTCGTGTGTCGAATCGATATCGTATTCGAATATTTCATCCACCAAGATGTTCGGTCTGGTCGTGTTCTTGCCGTCCTTGATGTTCTTCAGATTGTTGACGAGGGCGGTTCCGACCATTCCCTTCGCACCAGTTACGAGGATCTTCATGAATCCTTTCTCCAAACCATCTTATTGACTATGCCGACATACGACTGGATGATCTTAACGACCTTATCGGATACATTCTCATCGACATAATCGGGTACGGGAATGCCGTTATCTCCGTTCCTGACCATCTCCACAGCCGTATCAACAGCTTGCAGGAGACCGTTGGTATCAATTCCGCTTATGATAAAGCAGCCCTTGTCTAATGCCTCTGGACGCTCTGTGGATGTCCTGATGCATACAGCCGGGAACGGCTTGCCTATAGAGGTAAAGAAACTGCTTTCCTCAGGGAGCGTGCCGCTGTCAGATACGACAGCAAAAGCATTCATCTGAAGACAGTTATAGTCATGGAACCCTAGAGGCTCATGCTGAATGACTCTCTTGTCCAGTTCAAAGCCCGATGCTTCTAGTCTCTTCCTCGATCTCGGATGACATGAATAGAGTATCGGCATATCGTACTTCTCAGCCATTTTGTTAATTGCGGTAAACAGAGACAGGAAGTTCTTCTCGGTATCGATGTTCTCCTCACGGTGAGCCGAAAGAAGTATATACTTACCCTTCTCAAGCCCGAGTCTGGGATGAACATCAGAAGCCTGTATCTTATCAAGATTCATTCTCAAGACCTCTGCCATTGGAGATCCGGTAACATAAGTCCTCTCCTTAGGCAATCCGCAATCAGCAAGATAACGGCGGGCATGCTCACTGTACGCAAGGTTTACGTCAGAGATAATGTCTACGATACGGCGGTTGGTCTCTTCAGGGAGACACTCATCCTTACATCTGTTGCCGGCTTCCATGTGGAAGATCGGGATATGAAGCCTCTTGGCACCGATAACAGAAAGACAACTGTTAGTATCGCCGAGAACCAGCACAGCATCGGGTTTAAGTTCAACCATAAGCTGATAGCTCTTAGCGATAATGTTGCCCATCGTCTCGCCGAGATCAGAACCAACTGCTTCCATATATACTTCAGGATCATCAAGCTCAAGATCCTTAAAGAACACACCATTCAGGTTATAGTCGTAGTTCTGACCGGTATGTGCCAGGATGGTATCAAAATACTTGCGGCACTTCTTGATGACAGCAGCAAGTCTGATAATCTCCGGACGAGTTCCGACGATAATCAACAGTTTTAGCTTTCCGTTATTCTTCCAGTTTGCCATATCAAGCAACACTCCTCGTTAATACCTGGTTATGCCTCAACAATATGAGGACGACCTTCAAGTTCTTCCCTTACATAATCAGTTTCCATGATCTTCTTAACAACACCATCAACATCTAGTAGTTTTGTATTGTGGCTTGTATAGGCTTCTTCGGCTTCTGTGGTAACTTGTCCTTGAACATAGAATTTATCATAATTGAGACTACGACCATCTGGAGCAATGCGGAAATAGTGACCCATATCCGTTGATCTAAGCCTTTCTTCACGTGTCATAAGTGTTTCATACAGTTTTTCACCATGACGAGTTCCGATTATCTTCTTTTCAGTTTCTCCAAAAACCTTCATTACACCATCTGCAAGATCTCCAATGGTACTAGCATCTGCTTTCTGAATAAAGAGATCACCAGGTTCAGCATGTTCAAACGCAAATGCAACCAGATCTACAGCTTCATCAAGATTCATAAGGAATCGCGTCATATTAGGATCAGTAATAGTTATTGGCCTATTGTTCTTAATCTGATCGATAAACAACGGAATAACCGAACCACGGGAACACATAACGTTACCATAACGTGTACATGCAAGGACCGTGCCACTACGCTCATATGCTTGTTGCGCTCGTGCAGCAACCACTTTCTCGGCCACTGCTTTTGTCATTCCCATTGTGTTAATAGGATATGCTGCTTTATCCGTAGATAAGAACACCACGCGCTCTACCTTATTTTCTACCGCGGCCGTTATAACATTATCAGTACCCAAAATGTTAGTCTTTACTGCCTCCATAGGGAAAAACTCGCAAGATGGCACCTCTTTCAAAGCAGCTGCGTGAAAAACAAAATTAG
>R26__coassemble_444_pt1 | contig 26024 bp, 21 predicted proteins | sample R26__metabat2_low_PE_020 | metagenome-assembled genome bin R26
CAATAAATCCTCGCTAATTGGGAGTTTCAAATGCTCTACACCATGACCAAACAATACTTGCAAGGCTGCTATAATTCGAATCAGATTCAGGCAATTATTGCTTTTACTGTTAATCTTATCAATCATCAACAGGTTACTTTCTGTAAAATAGAAATAGTTCTTGCAATGCCGCTTTTAATGTCATAATGCGGAGCCCAACCAATACTTCTAAGTTTCTGTCCATCCAATCTAGCAACAGTCGCAGTGCTATACCCAGCAGCTTCAACGGCATCAGGGATTTCAAATTTAACTTGCTTTCCATTTATACCCGCTATAAGTGCTGCCAAATCTTTTAAGCGAATATCTGAAGCCTCATCTGCAATGTTATAAGCCTCGCCTTTCTCACCATTTAACAAAATGGTTAGCAATCCCAAAACAGCATCTGATACATATGAATAGCTGAAAAATTGATTGCCTTCAGATTTTAGAACAATATCTTCATTAGCTATCCCTTTCTTAATAAACTGACTTATTGCCTTAGTATCAGACATAAGCATAGTAGGACCATATGATCTTGTGAAACGGGCAATTAACACATCCATATCTTTTTGCGAAATATATGCTTGACACAGAGCTTCTCCGCACCGCTTACTTTCCGTATATCCGGATCTTACTTTGTTGCAATTAATGTATCCACAATAATTTTCATCAAACAGCTCCACATCCCCTCGGTTCTCGCCATAAATCTCATTAGAGGAAGCAAATACAAAACGTTTGTTGTTATGAACATAAGCAAACTCCAACATATTTTGAAGTCCAATAATATTAGTAACAATAGTTCCTATAGGATCTGTAGAATACAAAATAGGATGAGTGTTAGAAGCAAGATGCATTATATAGTCTATATCGCCCAAATCATTCCTAACTAATGGCTTCCTCACATCATAAAGAATAAAAACCAAATGACTATCTTCTGAGAACTTGCTAAACCTAGCACGTGCTTTTTCCTCATCCCTGGTTAGTGCGTATATAGTACAGTTCAGATGATCAGTTATATTCTTCTCCATAACAACATCGACAAAAAAACTACCTATCAAGCCAGTAGCTCCAGATAACAAAATGCTGCTATCTCTTAGTTTTTCCCAAGGAAGAACTGATTCTTTTACGCGGTTAATATCTTCAATATATAATTCATTCGAATACAATGTCATTTTGTCACCATTATTTTAGCCAATTGTCTTTGTCAGACTTGAGATATGCTTTAAACATTTCTAAATCGTCTTTTGTAGTCAGTTTTATGTTTTTATCAGATCCGGCAGCGAAGTACAATCTAACACCCAGCTCCACCATCATAGTGTTTGTGTAATGAGAACCATAGATGCCCACTTGCTTTTCAAAAGCCTCATGATATTTAGAATCCAACAAATCAAACCTATAGGCTTGTGGGGTAGCAACTCTTCTCAGAGTTTCCCTGGGGATATACTTTACAGTGCTTATATCATCATCTGCAACAAATATTTGTTCATTATAAGAAAGTGCCGTAACTGCATTTCCATATTCTTGTGCTTTTCTTACCACATCTGTTAAAACACTTTCATCAACCAGCGGTCTGATGCCATCATGTACCACAACTATGTCTTCACCAGTAGCAATTCCTTCAAGGTTATAGACACCATTCCTTATGGATTCTTGTCCAGTACTCCCTCCGGAAACAACCCACTTGAGCTTATCGATTCCGAATTGTCTTGCATATGCCCATAGGATATCATGCCAGCCATCTATACAGACAACCTCAATAGCATCAATTAAAGGATGCTTTTGGAAACTTTCTAATGTGTATATCAAAACCGGTTTGTCATATACATTAATAAACTGTTTGGGAATGTCTTGTCCCATCCGCGCACCAGATCCGCCAGCTATAATTAAGGCAATGTTCATGATGTAACCTCCGTAATACTCTAATGAGACATGTACAAGCTATATGCTCGTTTTAGAGTTATGAATGTTATACGCATTTATTATACTACCTTTTAATAATGATTCTTTGGGGAAAACTGCATATTCTAATCAATAGTCTCTTCGTTTCATTTCTGCTGAAAACAAAGCCCAGTACAAATGCTACAAATACATTTATTATGAATGTACTCGCGCCCGTAATAATAAAAGAACCGATTCCAGAAATAAAACTAGTGCCCTTCATTTCTATCGCAGCACATAATACCCCAACAACAAAAAAGGGCGTTAACATCAAGAGAAACTCTATAAGCTTCTTCTTAAAGAAAACAATATGAACATATCCAATCTCCATAACAGCGAGAACGAGAGCAACTATGCAAAGCGAAATCAGCATACCATATACGCCATACAGCTGGCCCAATATCGTCATCAACACCATCAATAATACGCATGATATTATCTGGATATTTTTGCTTACTCTAAAATTGCCAGACATATTAATCATATGCCCACTGGGGATGTGAATCATCTCCAATGATCCAATCAACACCATAAGAACTGCAATCAAAGTATCATAGTATGCAATATCATTAACATCCGCTGTGTATATACTAATGAAGGGTAATATCATCCCGCTTGCAGTCGTCATCATAACAAAAGTAAAGAATATGGATATGAACTCGTACTCTTTAAATGTGGGCCATATCTCTTCATGCTTATGTTCTGTCAGTAGTTGTCCAAAACCCAACCGAGGCGCATCAACGATACCATGAAGCAATGCCTTGATCATTATAAACACACTGTTGTAAACAGCATAAACACTTGCTAGTAGGGTGCCTCCATTTGAAGATATAGATAAATATACTATTGGCCATGATGTATACAAAACACTCGTCACTTTTTGAGCCATAACATCACTAGTGCCCTTTATCAATTCTGGCTTTGGACTTGTGGATAAGTTTATAAATGCATTATTCTTTTTGGTGTATAAACGAATTAGCAAGCAGTTTAGCAAGGCGAAACTCATAGTAACAAAACGGATCAGCCACATGCTACCAGCATTCATAATCACAAAAATGTTAACAACATGACCTAATCCGATTGTCAAGGCAGTAAATATACTGATAACATATTCTTTTTGTTGAGCTTGCAATAGAACCCTGTACGTTGTAATAAAAAACAAATTAATGGCTTGCGGAAACACTCCCATAACTATTACAAAGAACACAAAATCTCGCGGCAATCCTGTTTTAACCAGCATGCTATAAATCCATGCAACAATACACCCCAAGAGCAGAAAAACTACAGCAATTCTTTTAAACTTCGATCTAGTAGCTGATAAAATCGAATTCGCAGTTTGATAATCGTTTTTGTTTATGGGCCCAAACAAAGCTACATTCGAGGCAAGAGTAAATCCGCCTTCCAAAATTAGTAGTACATTAATAATTTGATTTACAGTCGAGTTTAATCCGTTGAAATCAGAGCCATATGTGTTCAATATCAGCTTTGTTACAATAATGCCCAGCAAACCATTAACCATAGTAAGAGTCATTGCTGACAAAGCATTTAGTATGCTAAGTTTCGTTCTATTCATTTTTATAAAGATCTCACTTGTTATTCTTTAATAAGCTTTCCCACATATCAACTACTCGCTTAGTCATAATCACTGGGTTCTTTTCGTTCAAAATGAAATTTCTTGCTCTATCTCCAATTTTCCTTCGTTCTTCTTCCGATAACTCGCAGATTTCAACTAATTTGTTTCTTAAACCTTCGTCTGTTTCATCAATTGGATAATTAATATATCTTGCATATTCAGGTGGATCACACGGTAGATGGTGGGCAACATAGGGAACGCCCGTCGCTAATGAATCAACCGATTTACTAGGAAAGCTATACTTTACATAATCCAAAGTCGATAATCTTGGACTAACCAAAACCCTGGATTCTAATTGATGCCTTAATACTTCTTGAGGGGAAATAAAACCCAGAAAAACAATTCTAGAATCTTTACAAGAATACTCCTTAACCAAATCCACGCCGGCACCGCCACCAGCAATAAGCAACCTGTAATTCGGATCGTTAATCATGGAAAATGCTCTCAACAAATGATCGATACCATACTCATTTCGAATAGCTCCTGCATAAAAAATATCTTTAGTCGCGTTCTTAACAGCAGATATCCTTTTTGCGTATTCAGGCTCGATATACGTACATTCAACTACTCTATACGGCTTTGACTCAACTTCAAAAGCCGTTGCCATATCTCTTGTAACAAACACAAAGCAATCGAACTTTTGAGCTAGATTGGAGATACTTCGTTCCACGAATAATTCTGTTAGAACTTGCTTTATATTCTTCTTGCGTTGAGAAACCAAACCATGTTTTCCAGGAACATCGCCAGTATTTAGACATATTTTGATGTGCGGATAACGTTTTGATACATTAACAGCTGCTAACATCATTGGTTGATATATATGATGCACACAGATGATGCCACATTCTTTAGATTGTTTTGCCCATTTAGTTAGCGCTTTCTTCATAGATAAATATTGGGTAATATACTTAATCCCGAACAGATTAATATAACCTAAATGATAATCAACATGATCCGGTATTTGAGTATGGTTCCACTCTTCAAAAGGGAATACCAATTGTGGGAATTTAGGGTAATTAACTGTGTTTATAATATTGAAAATGCTTACAGGGCGATCGTTGTTCGCATCTATACCTGCTATGAAGGCTGTCATTACTTTATGCAATGAAATCCCTGATAATCTCACTTTTGTCCGCTCTGACAGTTTTTTTTCCTCTGGCAGCAATAAGCTGCAATATGCAATTCTCATTCAGTTCCCTGCTTTCCTTTGCATAATTCTAATATTCTATCGCATACAAGCCGGGTTGCATGACCACTTTCACTTCCGCCTAAATCGCTATAATGTTTCTTGCAATCATTATGGTATTTCTCAAAACTGAAATTAATGATATTTGTTTCCAAGGCCTCGTTGCTTGTAGCTATCGGAAAGGGCCATTCTTCTACAGGGGTATATAAACTTGTAGTTTCGATATAGTGCTGCAAATCCTTGGCAAAAATAAAACAAGGCTTCTTTGTCAACATAAAATCCCACATTGAAGAAGAAAAGTCATTAATCATTACATCTGCAACTAATAATAACTCTTGCATATCCTCATAGTCAGTGAGATCTATTACATTTCCTTCCGGTAATCCTGTGCGATTAGTAACACAAGGGTGAAAACGGAATCCGAATATCCATTTACCACCAAACCGCTTTTGAAGGGCATTACATACTCTTGAACAATCTATATCATAAGAAATTGCTATAGAATCATTGAAATAATTATCTTTGGGCTTTCTATATGTTGGAGCAAAGAGCACTAGTTTTTCTTCACTTTTTAAGCCAAGTCTCTGTCTTATTCTGCTCCTTTTTTGGCTATCACCGTTAATTAGCATATCGTTTCTTGGCATTCCGATTTCCCAAAATTTCGCAGGAGAGGCAAGCATTGACTTGCAAAAGGCATTCTTAAACCGTTCACAAGTAGAAAGATAAATACTCGTTTCGCGCGCAGCTAAAAGCAAATCCTTTCTGAACAGTGGAGAGCTCTCATACATATCAACACCCATCTTTTTGTACGCCCCTCCACCATGCCAAGTGTTAATCACGTACTGATCTTTTTTTAAAGGCAGGTATGAAATGCCCCCACTATTTGTCACTATAACCTTTGACGTCATACCATAATAGAAATACTTTATAGAGTTAATTATTACAGGAGTAATGTTTAGCTCTTTAAGCTGATCAAAGCAATTCAATGTATGTCCACAATAATATATGGTTATTGATTCATCTCTTTTACGCAGTTCTAGTCCAATATATTTAAGGTTATCCGAAAAAGAGGGAGACATATCATTAATTAAAAGAACCCTACTTTTACTCGTTGGAAAAATACGCAGCGGTAAAACAGCGAATCTAACCGCACGCTTTTTTGCATATCTGATTACTTCTTTTATATTCACTTGTTGTTACCTTTCCAATGAACAAATAATTGCAGATATAATACACCATTAGCTCTTATTCAGCCCGAGCAACGCTTTGCTTGTACGGTTAACTGCAACGCAATTATAATTCTTGGGTCTAAATCATAACCAAACTCCTAAAGCCATTATCATTCTGAATACACTCTGATTAATCAGGATAATTAATGCTCACTATTCAGACTTAACATTATCTATTTCACAACCAGTTAGCAATCCAGATTCATCTGTTCTAGTCTTTTCAATATTTAAGCAACAAATCACGACAGAAAAAACTATACTAATAATCGGATCAAAAAAAAGTGGTTGTACCAAACAAAATATCAAGTGTACTATTAAAGTCATTATCGTAAAATATCTAATATTCCCTTTGTGTCTGTTTATACTTTGCAAGAAAAGGCTAAACACCAAACTCATGCATAGTATCGTTCCAACGATTCCAAAACAAGCAAAAGATTCAATCAAAAAGCAATGTGAAGTTTGATTAGCTGTATATGATTTAGATATTTCTTGTTGATATAGAACATCCCCTGTACCAAATACCGGATTGTTTTTAATCTGCTGTACGCCCATAAGAACCAGTTCTTTTCGACCAATATCGCTTCTTTCAATTTGCTGATTCTGAAGCTCAGTTTCATCTTCTTGCGGCATTGGTTCTTCAGTGGTTACCTCAACCGTTCCAATAAAGCGATTTAGAAACCATATTTCTCTAACAACTGAAGCTCTAACTCCTCCGATATTGACTATGCTCAAAGCGGTTACTAGAACGAAAGAAGCCATCACCGCTCCGCCATAATATAAGAGTATTTTTTTATTCTTCGATAGGAATCTGACGGAAGTAACAACAATTAGTGCAATTAATAACAGGAAACTTGCACGGGAGCCCGTAGTTAGTGTTATTGTCATTGAAATCAACAATAGCACAGCGCTTGTCAAATAATGTTCTTTTCTTTGAATGGAAAGATTAAAAGAAAACAAAGAAAAGCATAATAACGCCAAACTCGAAATAATATTAATATTTACAGGAGGATAACTAAACAGCCGGGGTACTATGATCATAATTAACACTCTATAAACTGCAATTATTATGCAGCAAACAATAGCATTATTAATTAACTCATCTAGGCTAAGAAATCGTTTTTCTTGCATTAACATTATGAATGCAATGGAGCCCATAATTACGATGAAGAAATACAAGCTTTCTTTATACTCCCCGTGTGTTATGAAACGATAGGCTGTAACGAGTGAATAGTATATAGCGAATGCATAGAATAGTTTGTTTCTTCCAATAAAAATAGCTTTGCCCTTAATATCAGAAATGAATTTGGATATGATTGCAATGATAAAAGGTAAATAGACAGCAATCGTTCCTATTCTCTTTAAAGTTATTGATGCAGAAAACACTTCTTGTGTCCAGTGCGAACCAAACGCATCAAAAACAAAAACCAAAAAGAAAACTATACTAATGGCATAACCCCTTATCAATTTCTTAAACATTATTAATACCGTTCATCCTATTATTCATCATTCACACGAGTCGTTATCCTAAACGCTTTAAACATACACAGTGCACACTGCACTGTTACTAAGCTAGTATAGTTTAACACATCACTTTCCACAAATAACGGTTTTAGATATCTCGATAGATCAACACATAATCAAATACTAGTAAAATAGTCTTCTAGTTCATCCATTAACATTTTTTTATCAAAGTGGGTTTCAAAGTATTTTCGCGCTCTTATTCCCATTTCTGATAAATCCGAATTAATCAATGTCATTATTCCCTGTGAAAGTGCTAGAGGGTCGCCTATATCACAACAAAAACCACAGTTTGCTTCTTCGATAATTCTCTTGGTTTCTCCTGAAGCTGACGCAATGATCGGCTTCCCGCAAGCCATATATGATTGTAACTTCGCTGGAATTGTCATCTCCCACAGCGAGGTCTTATTAAAACTAATAAAGCCTGCATCACATGCACTTAAAATATCCGGAATGAAGGCTGGCTCCACTCTAGGAAGAATAATGAATTTTTCCCTTACTCCATATTCATCTAAAAGCCTCTCGAATTCATGCTTATATCTTCCATCACCAACAATAACAAAATACAAGTTCGTACTTTTAAGTAGTTCTGCTGTTTTAGGGAGAATATCCAGGCCTTGCGCTACTCCTATATTTCCTGTAAAGGCAATTTTGAAGGAATCATCATCAGGAATCCCATTAATTCTTTGTTTTTTCTTCGGAATATAAAAAGTCTCCGCGTATTGCGGCCAGTAGTGAACTTTGATAGGATCTACGACGACCTTTCTATTAATGATAGCATTAACAAAGGACGGGCTTGTAACAAAAATCTGATCTACTTGCTTATATATATTATCAACCATTTTATCAATTGGTCGAATGATTAGCTTATTGTGAATACCAGTCACTGTTTCAACATTTTCGGGCCATAGATCTTGTACATAAACAAAATGCGGAATGTGATGTCTTTTTGAATAATAACAACCCACCTTCACCTGAGTCATAGGAGATACTTCAAAACTAAAAACCAGATCTACTTTCAACCTGGTAAGGTGACTCCAAAACCAACCTGAAAGTACAAATGAAAAGTAGTTCAATACCATCCCCACTGCATTGCTACCTCGGGCAAGAATAGGAATGCGAATAATGTTAATACCATTCCATTCTTCGTTTCTGCGTTTAGTCCAGGAATATCCACTAAAAAACCTGCCCGCAGGATAATTAGGTATCCCGGTCAAAACCGTCACATCATATCCGCGTGCTACCCACTCCAACGCCATATCGTTGATTCGAAAGTTTTCTGGGTAGAAGTATTGCGATACTATAAGTATTCGTTTCATTATGATTCGGTCCTAATAATACTTTCCTTTAAATTGACAAATTGATAATCAAAATCATACTTGCTAATTGCCTGATCATAAACAAGGTTTCCGAATGCTTTGTTCGTAATTCCTGAAATTTTCCCTGGAATGCGAGCTGAAACGCAAACGACCCAATTCCACATTTTTTACACTCGTATTTTGTGTCCTTTGAATTCACTTATTATTTTAACCATTTCTGAAGTCCTTGTATATTCAGCGTTCTGTGGCCAGAACACACCGCCTTCGCCCCTAAGCATAACCTGACACAAAAACTCACAGAGATTCTCTATGTATAGCATTGATCGTTCATTGTGAACATCAGGAAAGATTGGCATTTTTTTAGCCATTTTTGCAAGAGTGGGGTAATTGCCTTTACTACCTCTGCCATAAATCATTGGAGGTCTGAGGACAGAAACTATGAATTTCTCATCTGCTAGTTTCCTAACACCTTTATCGGCCTGCCACTTGCTGTCCCCATAGAAATTTGCAGGATTAGGTTCGGTCTCGGCAGTAATAATCTTATCCTTTCCATAAGGTGCAGAATCGCCGTAAACTATGGCCGACGACATAAAAACAAATTGTTTAACGCCTTCAGCTTTAGCCTTGATGCACGTTTCGATAGCAAGATCAGTATTAATTGCATAGTACTTTTGTTTGATCTCTTCCGAGACATTTCCAACATCTGCATGGGCAATACCCGCAACATGATAGACAACATCATAAGAAGAAAAGTCATATTGTCTCCAAGAACCATCGATCATATCAATGGTCTCCACAAGCAAATCCGATGAATAATGCTCAACAACATATTTCTCGAAACTAGTTCCGATATATGAATTAGCACCTGTTATTAGCACTCGTTTCATTTCTTCTGCTCCTGTTTTTTCAACTCGCCAGTACCGCCTTCAACAACACCTTCGGCTTTAGCAACACTAAAAATAGTTCCCCAGAAGCACTTTACATCAAAAGCAAATGCCTTGAATCCACCCTGCTCGATGGCTCGTACATAATCACCGTCCAGTTTTGCCTTCACGGGAATCTCAAGTTCGTCTCTGCCATTTATCTGAGCCCAGCCTGTAAGTCCGGGTTTTACATCGTTTGCAGCATACTTGTCTCTTTCTGCAACAAGATCGTACTGATTCCATAATGCCGGTCTGGGCCCGATGATACTCATCTTTCCAGTGAATATATCCCATATTTGGGGAAGCTCATCGAGGCTTGTTTTTCTCAAGAAACTTCCAACACGAGTTATGTACTGTTCAGGATTCTCCAGCTGATGCGTAGGGACATCGTGCGGTGTGCTCATCTTCATGGATCTGAACTTGTGAAGTTTAAAGAAGTGTCTTCCCTTGCCTACTCGCTTCTGAGAGAAGGTGACTTTTCCGGGATCATCAATAATTACAGCTAACGTCAGTATTAAAAAAACAGGTGACAATAAAACCAACCCCAAGAAGGCCAACACATGATCAATAATAGGCTTTGCAATCTTCTCGTAGAGTGTGACCTTATGCTTCACTTGTGAAACATACTCACCATTGAAATACGGATTGCCTTCGTCCAGCCTGTTATACATCTGTCTCTCACCTATTATCTATTACTGAATTTGCTTTAACTGTAGTCAAATACTCTACCAAAGAATAGGGTCTGACTACCGAATTAGCGTAAACCAAAGAATAGTTCTCAATCTTAGAATTGTGTCCGACTACTACGCCAGTGTCTATAACAACACTATCCTTGACAACTGCATTATGCTCAACCGTTGCAAACGGAAATACTACACACCCAACGCCAATCTGCGAATATGAGCTTACATTTGCCATAGGAGATATCAGAGTTGCGATTTTGTAACCAGCATCAATCAATTCCTTTGTCTTCATCATTCGTATTTCATTATTGCCTATCGCAACAAATGCATATTCGAATTGATCAGATACTAAACCGACATCAGAAGTCTTACAAACCACATGACAATCGCAGAAAGATTCTCCGATATGATTATCATCTGCAAAAGCAAAACCATCAAAAAACGGTTTATCTCCCCCTACAATGGTTCTGGCTATCTCAAGGCAATTGCAGCCATGTCCACCACATCCGACAATCAGAAGTTTCACTCTGTTAGTCCTTCTTATACTTGTATGTCTTTACAATGCCTGATACGATCTCACGGATCTCATCTGTTTCTGCCTTTGCTGCGGCATCAAGATCAACAAGCTGCTTGCTGAATTCTTCGTCATCCATCGGGATGGGCTCAGCAACAGAAATCTCCGGATTCTCATCCATCTTTCTGAGGCCTTCTTCATCCATCAGACGTTCTTCATAGAGTTTCTCACCAGGACGAAGTCCTGTATATTCGACCTTGATATCCACATCAGGAACTAATCCTGAGAGTTTGATCATCTTACGTGCGACATCATCAATCCTAACCGGTTCACCCATATCAAGAACGAATATTTCTCCGCCTCTAGCATATGCACCTGATTCCATTACAAGCGCAACAGCTTCAGGGATAGTCATGAAGTAACGGATAATGTTCTTGTCTGTAACTGTAACCGGGCCTCCATTGGCAATCTGCTGTTCAAATATCTTAAGTACAGAACCATTGGAACCGATGACATTTCCGAATCTGACTGCAGAATAGTTGGTCCTAACCTTTATCTCTCCGTTATCAAACATCTTCTGTGCTTTTCTGTCCATCATCTGGATGACCATCTCACAAATTCTCTTTGAAGCACCCATGATGTTTGTAGGATTAACAGCCTTATCTGTAGAGATGAGAACGAATCTCTCTACTCCCCACTTAACAGCCGCCTGTGCCATCTTATAGGTACCGCCGACATTATTCTTAATGGCTTCGTTAGGAGATCCCTCCATAAGAGGAACATGCTTATGAGCTGCTGCATGGAAAATGATCTCAGGCTTGTACTTTTCCATTACCCAATTAACTCGGTTGGTATTCCTTACAGAACCAATCAGGGCAACCATGTTGAGCTTATCACCATACTTCTCACGAAGTTCACGTTCGATCCAGAAAGCGTTGTTCTCATAAATATCGAATATAATGAGCAACTTAGGTTCAGCCTTTGCGATCTGACGACAGAGCTCTGAGCCAATAGAACCGCCACCACCTGTGACCATAACAGTCTTGCCTGTGATGTATTGGCGGATGCTCTTCATATTGGCTTTAACCGGATCTCTTCCGAGAAGATCCTCAATCTGAACATCTCTAAGAGCACTGACTTTAACAGATCCTTCTATCATTTGATAGATTCCGGGAATGACTCTAACCTTGCAGCCGGTAGCTGAGCAAATATCAAGAATATCCTTCTTATCCACACCACGAGCATCGGGAATTGCAAATACTATCTCGTCGATATCGTATTTACCAACCATTTTGGGAATATCGTTGCGATTTCCGACTATGGGTACACCATCAAGTGTTCTTCCTTTTTTTATGGGATTATCATCTATCAAGCAACATACTTTTGCAGTTAAGTGCTCACTCATCGTGTATTCATGGATTACTTCTTTACCGCATGCGCCGGCACCAATTACCATAACATTAGTAAGATTCTTGCCGACACGAATCGTTGTTCTAGATATAAAACGCAAGAAACGGAATCCAAATCTCAATGCTGTAGTTCCCAACGCACTGAAGATCAGCCCCATCATCCAAACTGATATCGGAATATGCCTATATCCGGTTACTTTGAAGTCAACAATCACAAATATAGCAGCCAATACAGCGAGTATCAGCCAAGCCATTAGTAACCTCTCTAGTTCATTAACAGATGCAAATCTCCAAATGCTGTGATAAAGCTTGAATGCAAAGAAAACAGCAATTGTCATTAGTGCTGCTATGGGAACGATTGCAACATATACTTGCTGGTACTGGCTAAAAACCGTGGAGTAATCAAAATCAAATCTTAACAAGAAACCGATACCAAAACTAATTGCAATAACCAAAGCATCAAAAACAGCAATCAGTATTGCTCTTACAATCCAATTCTTTTTTATGTGATTTTTGTTGTCAATGTTATCCATTTTTAGTTTTCCTAATTCAATTGTGATTGTAGTCCCAATTATCTCCCATATGTCAAATGTGTCTAACAGACTTTTGGTATTCTCCGTTGTTAGACTTCATATTCTACTCTTGTGTAAGCACTGATAACTAAATAATAAAATAACGCTTTATTATAGCCTTATTGAAATAAAAGTAAAAGCCAAACAGGTTATACCACTTGTTATATAAAAATATGATGTCACTTGAGAAAGTATGTTTAATTTGTTTTATTCAATCTATAGATTAGAATATTCTCGCCCTGATACTCTAACTCAAAGTCTTCAGACCAATATTCATCGATTGGAGCAACTGTGACCAGGAAATCTGCATCGAGCTTATCAAAATCATCCTTGGTTACCACAAGATTGATCATATCCGCTTGCACTAATTCGTAATATGATTCTCCTTCATCTATCAAAGCGAGGTTAAGATGAGCATATCTGTTGTAGATCTCCTCATCGCTCCCGTCAGGATCGAATTCCTCCCACAGTTCCATGTTTGGAATGTAGTTTGTTGAAGTAACGGTAGGTGCACCGTTAGCAATGAGGAACTGCGAATAGATGAAGTTGGTTGATACCCATTTTGCATCAGGATTCTCTTCAACCAGTTCTTGAATCTCTGTGGCAACAGGTTTATCGGTTATCGCACTCGTCCCCACCATCAAAGGATGCACAGCAAATGCACAGCATGCAATTAAAGCCGATGTAAGAGCAACTGAAGCATTCCACTTGAGAGACTTCACTTTAGACAGGATTAGAGTTGTTGTAACGGCAAATATAAGTGAACCTGTCTCAACTATCTTGGAAGAGTTGTCCAGAATAATGCCCTTGCTATAGGTTAACGCCGGAATAGCTGCAAGGACCGCCAGTGCAGCTGCTTCAAACAGCTTAAGGCCACCGTGTTTCCTGATTTCATCCATAGAGACGATCATTGCGATTGTCAATGCGATTCCAAGATAATCGACCGCCCTGAAAGAAGTGCTTCTGTCCATAAGTGTGAGTTTAGCTATAATCGGAGGAAGGCCTAGAGTGCAGTATGCAGTGAGCAGTATTGTCGGGAATAGAAGAAACCAGAGAACTGAGATGGGCTTTTTAGCTTCGGCGTTTTTCCTTGATAAAACTATTCCATAGGGGATCAGGACATATGCCAACGGGAATACTCCATAAGTCGTAGCTGATTCACAATTATTAGGATATACATCAATGTTTGTAAATCCGGTGAACATCAGAGCAGGATAGCCTAGAAGCTTTGAAATGCTGTCAGCGCCATAATCAACTCTGGCTCCCGGATACGCCGTAGCGGATATTGCATTGATATAACTCATATCCACATACAAGAATCTCAAGATTATAGACACCATAAAAGCAATCGCTGCAATAACGATCAGCCAATCCAGTAACTTATATTTCTTCCAATCTGTATTAGTTGCGATGATATATGTCAAGATTGACAATGTTATCCAACCTGCCGGAACCTGCCACGCTGGATATAGATTACAGACGAAGTCAGCACCGGCAATTGCCAACATAAAAGCAAAAAACGCGCGTTTTATCCTGTTTGAAGCAGTAAGCGCATAGTAGAACAAGACCAACACAGCTATACAGGTCAGAAGAGGCATCGTCATCGACCACCAGATGTTGAAGGGGGACAACCACAGTATTGACGCGCCCAGTACTGAGAGCGGCTTGTTATGAGTAAGAATATTGAAAAGCTCAAAGGAGAAGAGACATCCGAATATCAAAAGATATGACCATTGGAACGATAATCCATGTGCAAAATCGAATATGTAATAACCCCATCGAGAAGGACAGTATAAAGCAGAATAATCTCTGAATAAACCTGACGCTGATATGTTCTCAGTTCTGACTCCACGTACAATGTCGTTAAACTCTGTATAGTTGCTATACTCACCAGACATCATCCTGGGTATATTAACAGCCCATTCATCACTTCGTATGGGAAGTGGATCGCCGAATATAGGATTGCCCAGAGATACCGGAGAATTCGGTTCGATATAGTAATTCCACATGCCAAGGGAAGAACCGTTAAAATTATTGAGGACTGCAAACGCAAGGAGTCCGATGCACAGCCAAACTCTATACTTGTAAATAAAGTCATATAGTTTCTTTATATCGACAAAGCAATGTAATGCTGCAAAAGCGAACACAAGAGTAAACAGTTCAATCTTCCTTAGGAATACACTCCAATCTATCGGACCTGTTCCGGCACTCTTGAATAGTAAAGCAATATATACCAGGACAATCGGTATAAGACATAGTCTTTTTATCAGCGTTTTGTTCTTATCCGCGACCATTGGCTCCCCTTGCTCAATAAAACTACTTTCTCATTATACTCTTTGAATACGGCGCATTACCGAATCAACGCTCTTGTATAAGACATAGGCTAATAGTATATCAAACGGAACCGTCAGAATCACATTAATATGAGCCGGCATGCTTCCTTTGAATACCAAAAGTATAATCTGCTGAATCGGCCAACCGAGCAGATACATCTCGTAAGATATCTTGAACATGGTCCAATCAGCCTTGATCTGAGGTAATCCCAACGTTAGTGAGACTGTAATATACGGGAGTAAGAGGATCATTCCTATGCTGAAGAGTCCTGTTGCTCCTGACAATGCCAAGAGTATTACCATACCAAGTCCTGCGATCCAATTCACTTTGATCTTGTCGCTATACTGATAGAATAACGAGCCCTCGATGAAGATAACAACAGGCCTAACTACCGATATAAGAAACTCATTCTTTAACACATAGAACACCACGATAAATCCTACGAATCCTATCGCAATAGCTACGCCCAACAACGCTCTGAATGCATTGCTGTCAACGATTCCGGAAAGGTTCTTTTGGTCTTTATACTTGGTAATAAGTACCAATAACAATGAGATTCCCCAGAGCATAAGATAGCAGGCAAATTCGACAGGCAGTGTCCATAGAGGTCCGTTTACAGTCCGATAGGGTAATCCCTCAAACACACCCGGCAAATTGTGGATCGGAATAAGAATGGCGTTCAAAAGAAATGTGTAAGTGCCTAGCGATAAGAAGTATGTCCCAACAGGCAGTGATGTGAGGATTGGACCAAGAACAAAGGGCGATATGTGTATTACGACCGCCAACTGTGGGAATATACTTTCAACCCTTTTGGCAAGATAAGTCCGAAGATTAACCGTTTTGGACAGGGATTTGGTTACATATAGGCCGCTGAAGAAAAAGAATACTCCAACAGCAAGTCCTCCGAAGCTGCACTCCCCGCCCGTGTATTCGGTTAGAATATCAACGCCGGTACCTGTAATGGGGTTAGCATGTCCCACTATTACTAATATGGCGCATATGAATTTGAGCAGATTAACATTGGTGCTCTTGATATTCAGCAACTCTGACAGTGGTTTATTCATGATCAGTAATACTTAGCCGCACCTGAGTAGAAATGCATAATGATCTTTACTATCGGCTTGGGCCAAAACCTTCTGAATATAGCTGACTCATTCTCATATCGGGCATTGGTGGTCTTGAACAGTTTTGCCGTCTGATTATCGTCATTCATCCTGTGATACAAAAGCACTCTGGGAACGAACACAAAGGCCCCAGGCTGCTTCGACAGTCTTTCCCACAGATCCCAGTCCATTGAAGCTTTGAACTCCTCTCTGAAGATGGGTTCGGGCATCTTATCTCTGGCGCATATTACTGTAGGATGAGTTATAGGATCTCCCATAAGCTGAATGAGACGCTTACCGAACCTGGTTGTACCCAGCCATCTCCACCTGAGCGGAACAAGCATAATACGCTTGATAATGACCATCTTTGAAGCCTTCTTGTCAGGCACATCGTTATGCATCTCAAGGTAATCGGTAAATGAGATCTGAGGATCCTTGACTGTTCCGAGTGCTTGAAGACTTAGTTCAACGAATCTCGCGTCAATAACCTCGTCCTGATGCATGAGCATTACAAACTTGGAGTCTCCCTGATGCATGGCAAAGTTATAGTCTTTGATCTGACCGCCGTCAGGATTGACCTTTATCTTCAAACCGTGTTTATCAGCAATGCTGCTCAGAAACTCACTTGGAGTAGATGTTGAGATAAGGATATTAGGCTTAACCGTCTGTCTCTCAAGCGATTCGATGCACTCTTCGAGATATGCACATTCTCCATAAGCGCAGATAACGCAGGTTAGATCCTGTCCTTGGTAGTTGTTATATACCTTCACCGGCTCTCTCCATTATCTGCTTTATCTTTGAATTATCACCCCAAACAGCCGGAGAATCATAAGGCCTGTCAGGAAAAGCACCATAATCAAGCTTAATATCGAACTTGTTGTCTGCTATGAACTTCTCAATCTGTTCACCGAGCGGGATCGGATTGCCGGTTGATACATTAATGATTCCATTTATCTCGTTCTGGATGCTTGCTTCTACAATATATTCAGCAAGAGTATCGATGTGTATAAAGTCATACTTATTTTTTCCTGTCGTGAACGGGAACGTCTTCTTACCATCTATAACGGCCTGACTGATCTTTGCGAATATGCTGCTCCCTCTGAGGTCATCACCATAGATATAGTAAGCTCGGAGCCAGTGCAGATTAACGTCTTTATCCTTGCAGAACAGCATAAGTGTTTGTCTGAGGGCATTCTTTGCAATACCATACATAGACATAGGATTGCAGGGAGTGTTCTCATCAATTGCCCCTTCGTGATAACCGACTTCATGCATTGTACCCATCACGGTAAGATATTTGAGACCGCCGTCGATCATATTCTCAAGAAAAGTAACATGTGCAGACAGATCAGCCATATGAGCATGTGAATTGTGGATGAACCCGTCCCTCCAGGCCATATGAATAAGCACATCCGGGCATCCAAGTCTTCTGAAGATATCCTTCTCTCCGCTGAATATCGGTTCGTCAATAAAAGTAGCCCTCTCATCAATTCCCTTGAAGGAAAAGTCAGATGCAAGGACTTCGTGTCCTTTATCCAGTAGGTTCTTAACAACATGTCTGCCGATATAACCGCCGGCTCCGGTAACCAGTACCTTCATATGCACCTCATTTAATTCTTAGCCTTAATAAATAATACATCGTAAAACTGTTTAGCGATATTCTTCTTATCATATTGCTCAAAATCCACTTCAGAATTACGATTCACCGCACTCTTAATGGTTTCTATCCATTCGTTTACATCCAGCGGATCTTCAACATAGTTGGCTTTGCCCTGAGTAACTTCAGGTATGGAAGTCTTGTTTGTCGTTACAACCGTAGCACCACACATCATAGCTTCGACGGGAGGAATTCCAAATCCTTCAAAGTAGCTTGGAAACAGGAAGAACTTACAATTCCTGTAGAACTTGAACTTATCCTCATCCGGGACAAATCCGGTTCGAATTATTGCATCTTCCATACCCTCGTTTTTAAGAAGTCTCTCAAACTCTGCAGCTCCATTACCGGATATCCCTGATGTGTAAAGTTTCTGTGGGAGTTCCGGGTGATTTTTCCTGATCTCAGCCATAAGCTTTACGAGAGTCGGGAAATTTTTGTGGGGAATTAGCTGTGATATTGTATAGAAATACTCCCCATCAATAGAGTACTTGTCGCAGAACTCAGAATACTCTTCCGCACTGTCTTTATGGTTATCCACGATTACGGGTATATTAATAACCCTGATGCTTGCAGGGTTGAATTTATAGTTTTTGGTAATGTCCTCTTTGACATAATTAGTCGTGGTGATATTAAGAATACTGTTTCTCCGGTCAGCATTCCAGACCATTTTGCTGTAGATGACTTCATGCACCGGATGAAGTTTGGGGTAGTGATATGCCTGAATGTCGTGAATCACCGTATACCAGTTAATTCCGCCCTTAAGAACAGGTCTGTCATATACCGGTGAGAAGCAATCTTTTATTCCGTTTTGTCTAAGAAATGAATTGAGGTGCAGATTCTGCCAAATGATTCTTTTGCTTATGTTTGCATTGCAGACAGGCGCGGTTAACACCTCAAATCTGGAATCTTCTGCATACTTCTTGAACGAATCTGCATTGTCCTCGGAACAAACCAAAACCAGTTTGAATGATTCACGCAATCCGGTAAAACCATCCAGCAGATTCCTTGTAAAGAACTCTGTTCCTCCGACTTGGCCTACCCTAAGCCAGAGAAGATTAACAGCAAGCTTATCCATTATTCTTGTCACCGTCTTTGGCATCGCGAAGCTCACTTTCGAGGAGTGCCACTTTCTGCGTAAGTGTCCTAACTTGATCCATAAGCTTAGATACGGCTCTGGTCAGTGTATAGATAATGAGCAGCGCGAGCAGGAATCCGCTGACAAACAACATGTTCATCTGACTTCCGAATCCGATAAGATTCGAGAAGAAAGTAAGAATCTGCGGAAATATAGTAAGTATGAGTAGTGCCAGTATAAGGAAAAACCAGGTAAGCGAATACTTCAGGTCCAGCTTCCGGTTCCTTATCTGGAAGATGACAAATATCAGTGCAAGCACTAAAGCTACGATAATAAGAATCTGAAGTTTTAAAGTCATGTCTTACCCCCTGATGCGCTCGATCAATATAGCTATTGTAACCTTAATCATGTAGTAAACCGACTTCCACATGTGGATTGAAGATGTTCCGCCCTGACGTTCTCTCATCATGACAGGCATCTCTACAACTTTGTTCTTATGCTTTAAGATAGCAACCACACTCTCAGGCTCCGGATAATCCCTGGGATATTTGTCAGCGAACTCACAGATAACCTTTCTGTTGATCATTCGAAGTCCGGATGTAGGATCCGTCACTGTCTTGCCCGTCATCAGTTTGATCAGGCCGGTAAAGTATTTGATGCCTACTCTTCGAAGTGCAGAAGACTGGAATCCTTCTTTTTTTATGAATCGGCTTCCTATTACCATATCAGCATCAGAACGGATAAGTTCTTCTGCCATCATCTCAAGATACTCAGGGTTATGTTGCCCGTCACCATCTACCTGAACTGCTATCTCATAGCCGTTCTCTTCAGCATAACGGTATCCTGCCTGAACTGCGCCTCCGATACCAAGGTTAACGGGGAGATCCAGATAATTGAATCCTTCGTCGATCAGGATCTGAAGAGTATTGTCTGTCGAACAGTCATTAATTACGACATAATCAAAGTCAGGAGCCTTAGAGATAATCTCCTTTACGGTATCTCTTATACTCTCCGATTCGTTGTATGCCGGAATGATTACCAGTTTCTTAGACTTCATTTATCAGACCTCAGCATTCCTTTTCTCTTATGGATATCATATTCACATATTCCCGCCATAAATGGCAACAATAATCCCAATGCTATTATCTGTGCATAGCTGGTTCCGTTCTGCCCATATGTACTTATACAAGGATATGTGATCAGACACAGTATAACAAAGTCAGCCGCCATTCCAATAAGCAACAGCTTGAGCCTTCGTACTGTAACAACAATGGCATTAAGAACCCATACACCGGACAAAAGGATCGTACACCACACTATGGGGATAAACAGATCATAGTAATCAAGTATCGCTTCCTTGAACAGGAAGAACAAGACCGGCTTTCCGAGCAGCGAAGCTCCTGCAATGACAATGCAGGCAAGAACAACTAATCCAAGATATGTAAATCTCATTATCTTAAGGAATTTGGCGTAGTCTTTTTTCTCAAGAAGGTCTGCGATCTTCGGAATAAAAGGTGCAAAAGCAACGCCTGCAAACACTTGAACGACCAATGTCGGCGATGCCATAGACGAGTAGACTCCAAGTGAGTCCTCGCCCTGAAGCAGATTTAATACCTGCTTTGGAACAAGGTTGACCATGCTGAGCAGGAAGGTAAATGCAACCAGCGGCAGACACTGTTTGAAGAGTGTTAAGATTGCTTTATCACGGAGTTTGATCGTGATCTTCTCCAGTTTGAATGTCATTCTGACATCGAACACCAATACGATCAGCAGGTTAAGAGCAGCCATTGTAAACAATGTGATGACAAGGTTTTGCGTCATTCTCATCATAACTACAAATGAACCTACTGTCGCAATGCCTCTAAGAGTACAAGACAGGCATATCAGGCCATATCTGTTATGAAGCTGATCCACGCCGAACAATACGTCAGCAGAACTCTCGGCGATCCTGACCAGCATAAATGCAGCTATGCATAACACTTGGAATACATTGTTGCCGGGTATCGCATATATGATGCAGGCGATAAGAGCGGCTGCGCAGGTAATAATCCTGCTTGAGACATACTGGCTCTGAGTAAACTCTCCTTTGGAATCTGATATCTGATAGTTCCTCATAGAGAACAGCGATATCGCAGAGAAACTGCTGCTCGTAGTCATGGCAAGAGAGAGTATTCCAGCTGCGCCGAATTCATAGTTCTCCAGATAGACGACAACAATAGTTATCAGCCACTGGCAGAAACTGTAGAAGATGTTTCCGAATGTATTGTAGAAAATGTTCTTCATGTATCAGACGACTATTCTCTTATCAAGTTTCTTCTTAAGTCCGCCTATGGAGACTGATATCGTATACTCACCGGGCTTCATATTCTCTTTACTGAAATACACCCTGAATCCGGACTTCTCGATATAACGTTCATTGGGGAACGCATTCTTCAGATCGGGGCGTATGTGAAGAACAGTAGATACCTTGTATTTGTTATCTTCACTCTCGAGGATAAGGTCAGCTGTAGATTTGCCGCATTCACCGGGAATGAATCCCCAGCCCTGAGCAAATACGCATTTGTTATCGTAGAGGCAGTCGATAAATCCGTTCAGGTTATCAGATTCTTTCGGTATAACTGAAAGCTCAGTTGCTTTACAGTCCTTAAGCATGATATTGAAATAATTATTCTCGAACGAATTCGAATAGTAGCTGAGATTCGGGTTGTAGAACGGATCGTTGAAATCAAAATCCGGATGCAGCTTATACAGACGATTCCTCTCTCTTGTAAGTCTCTGCATCTTCGATTCGTCTATCCTGTCATCACCGCGGCTCGCAGATTCGTGGTGATATAGAACAGCATCGTTCCTGACACTGTTGTAGTATCCTGCCTCATAGAGTCTGAAGCACAGATCAACATCGTTATATGCCACTCTGAGATCTTCGTTGAATCCGCCTATCTCCTTGAACTTTGCAGCACTTACCATAAGGCAAGCGGCCGTAACGGCAAGCCAGTTATAGTCAAGCTTGTTGCGTCCGAAGTAGTATCCCTGGCTGTCACTCATGCCTCCAAAGGCATGGACCGGACCGCTGCCTATGCTCATGACTCCGCAGTGCTGGATCATATCTCCGCCCGGATAGAGCAATTTAGCACCTACGGCCCCTGCATGAGGCAGTTCTGCCTGGCCAAGCATCCTTCCAAGCCAGATTCCGTTGATTATCTCTATGTCATCGTTAAGGAAGAGATAGTACTCGCCGGAAGCCTGTGCAGCTCCGGTGTTGCACATATGTGAGAAATTGAACTCTTCCTGCGAATATACATATTTTCCGCCGACAGAACTGATCAGTCTCTCATATTCTGCCTTATTCTCGTCATTACTGCCGTTATCAACTACAACGATCTCATAGTTCTTATATTCAGTCTTATATGTCAGTGAATCCAGACACTGACGGAGTAATGCCGGATTATCCTTCGACGGGATTATGATGCTTACCAGAGGATTTTTGCCACTTGAATAGTTCACCCTGTACTGATACATACCGGGAATAAGTTCAACTTTGCCCTTAAGACCTCTCCTTTCAAGTGCATCTTCCTTTGCCTTCTTGGCTGCTTCAAGGATATAAGGCTTTGCTTCCGGATCAAGAGATGTGGATTCGCCTCGTTCGCGCCAGTGATAAAGGATCTTAGCTATGTGAGCGATCTTATCTGCCGTAGTCTGTTCAGTGAATCTCAGGACAAAATCGTAATCCTGAGAACCTTCGTATCCTTCTCTTAAGCCTCCAATCTTCTTGACAATCTCAGTCCTGTACACACCGAGATGGCAAGTGTACATAAGAGCCATAAGAGTATCCGGTGACCAATCAGGCTTGAAGTGCGGCATGTGTCTGTTGTTGCCGTCATCATCTGTCTTGTCTTCATCGCTGTATATGAAGTCGAGATTACGATTCTTATTGAGCTCTCTAACAACTTCATATAAAGCATTGGGACTTAAAGTGTCATCGCAGTCGAGGAAAGTAACAAACTCGCCGGTGGCAAGTTCAAGTGCAGAATTTGTGCTGCGTGATATGTGACCATTCTCGGTGCGGTATACGATCTTGACCTTGGGGTTGTCCTCATACTTCTTGAGAGTATTGCGAACGTTATCCCATGTAGAGCAATCGTCGGCAATACATAGTTCGAAGTTCTGATAGACCTGACTCAGAACCGATTCGATACAAGGAATGAGATGCTTATCGAGAACATTGTATACAGGAACCACGACAGATATCGTAGGGTTGTAATCAAATGTCTCATCGTAAGTCTCTTCTGCTTCTATCTGCTCTATCCACTGTTCATATGTAATAGGCGCCGGCTCTTCTATAGGTTCGTAAGACTCCGCTTCCGGTGCCTCCGGTGTCTTGCTGAATTTGCGCTTGACCTTCCTTGCAGCAAGTCTCATTGCAAAGAAAGGATTCCTCAGCGCTCGTCTATAGTCAGCAACGCTGGAATTCAGAATAGCTATATCGTTATCCCTTGACTTAACAGCCTGATCGAGATTGCCGATCAGAACATCCCTATCCTTAACTGCTTGATCAAGGTTGCCAATAGCCTCATTAAGATTATTGATCTGAGAGTCTTTATCACCGATGATCCTGTCTCTTACCGATATCGCATTATCCAGATTCGCGATATGCTGATCCTTAAGAGCCATCTCCTTGGGAAGCCTGTCTGCAGTCTCTACGATCTCGTCGAGAGACCTGTGCGCCTTCTCATACTTGGAAGTCATAATGTACTTGCGGTCTTTCCCGTGGACGAACTGTTGGAAGTTATCGTCCATGGCACCGAAGATCTTAACATCATCTGAGGAGAATCCGAAGTGAGCAAGGAACTTATCCAGTGTAATAGTATCTGAGAGCAGAGCTCCGTTCTTTGTATAGAAGTAAAGGAGCGTCCTGTATTTGACAAATCTTATCGGTACCGGGAAGTCTGCGACCCACTCATAGTCGATGCACCATATCTTATCCTTGTCAGCAAGGAAATTATCGAAGTTTGAATCGATGTTTGTTACCGGGTATGCCTCCTCACCGGCATCGGGGATAATGTCGCCGAACATCTCCTTGAACTTGTCAGTTACGGTAAATCTTCCGGGCGTCTGGTTGAAATCAAAGACCTTATCCAGAGTCTTGGAGACCTCGGCATAAAGCTCCTCCTCGCTGAGATGCTGAAGATCAACATCACTGAGGAGTTCGTTGCCGCTCACGAATGGGAATACCACCGTGTCACCTTTTATCTCGCAGGGGATCGGCTTGATATCCTTATAGAGATTGTCCAGAAGGCTGTATTTGTCAGCGATCAGCAACACATTGGCAGCAGATGCGGAATTCATAGGTCTCTTAATGACTGACAGCTTGCCGCCGTCTTCCACTATCTCAGTGCTGATCCTATAGTCCGGACGTCTGTATGAATTGTACTTAACATAGACAAGCTTGCTCATACTCGCCCTTCCTTCTTCGCTAACACAAGGAATGAATTGGCAAAGTCTTCATACATTCCATCTTTGATAAGAGTCTCTGTAGCCTTTGCTTCATTGAACAATACGAGCCTGTCTCTGTCATAAGCAGGGGTATGGCCGTGCATATCGTGATAATTCTTAAGATATTCAGGCGATATGACTTCAAGTGCCATCTTGTGGTCAGGCGCGGGGTAATAGAACTCGATATCTCCCAAGCTTGCACCCGCGATCATATCCGTCAGTTCTTTCCTTGAGAATGTCCTGGCTTTGGAATCGCCTTCATATCCCTGAATGCCTTCGAACATCACGCCGGTATGATCCTCTGCTGCGCCTGCCCAATACTTAAGACCGTATTTATTCGCGGTCGCGATGATGAGCTGTCCGCCGGGCTTGAGGCTGTCTTTTGCAATCTTTATCAGGTCGGTGAAGGGATCATTGTATGTGAGGAGTTCTCCTGCACATTCAAGTGAACCGATAAGAGTTACAACATCGAACTTCTCGGTCAGCTTAATGTCTCCGATTCTGCCGACAATGATCTCAAGATTATCATAATCATTACGGTATGCATTGATCTCGGCTCTTATCTTGGATTGCTCTACTGCAACCACCCTGCCTGCCTTCTCACAGAACAGACCGGTAAGAGCGCCGCATTCAGCGCCTATCTCTAATACTGATGATGTCTTGTCGAACGGATACCAGGCAAGAAGATTCTTCCTGATATCAGACAGATGGTAGAGCAGTTCTCCGTCAGTCTCGTTAAGCAGTACTTCTTCAATATCCTGACCTGACTTGACGATCTCCATGAGCTTTCTCTCGGTCTCGCCTTCAGCGCGGGGATCAACCCTGCTGCAGTATTCGTAATTAAGAGTCACTTTACCGATCTTGCTGCTCATATCATTCCACTTCAATTACTGAATTCATGTCGTAATAACCGACAGTATTCTTCTCTGATACGATCGACAGATTGATTATGTCGTAGAGTCTGTTATAGACTCTCAGTTCATCGCTCACATATCTGGTGCATCCGAGAGACAGCAGATACTGTCCGCCCTGAATATCCATCTTCTGAGTGAATGTTATGGTCCTCGTCTCGCCCTTCTTCATGGGGCCTATATCGTGGTTCTCGAACTTGGTATTGGTTCCGGTTATATCGGTACCCTTCAGTGTCTTGATCGTAAATGAGGATATCGGATCTTCCAAATCTTCATTGGCCTTGATCTTAACCTTGATCTGGAAGGGTTCTCCCTTGACCAGAACGCTCGTATACTTACCCTTGCTGTCAACGACGGCAAAGTCGACTATCTCAGCCTTCATGTCTCCGTAACAGTCGCAGTCGGGATTCAGAACATAATTGCTCTTCCAATCGCCTTCGGATGCTTCAGGAACGATCTTGCTGACGGATACATCTTCTTTCTCATGCTCGACCTCGTCGGGGTTATAC
>R26__coassemble_461_pt1 | contig 25428 bp, 19 predicted proteins | sample R26__metabat2_low_PE_020 | metagenome-assembled genome bin R26
CTTCAGGACTGCAGGCATAGATGCCGAATCTTACTTTCCCCGCGCCTTCCCACATATGGCATACACGCATCTGCGTGAAGGTCATACCGTCAGCAGAACACTCGATGCAGTAATCGTCTTCCCTTCTGCTGAACCTGTACCACATGGTCTTGACATCGGCAGGGATGGCCGTAGTCGCCCAGTCGGAATAACCGTGGTTGGTAACGACAGAGCCCAGGTGCTGGAACTCCTCGTTCTCGAACTCTACGGAGGCCTTCAGCCAGTTATCGGTATCAAGATACATTACGATGCCGCACTGGTCGAAACGGTGACTGCTGTCTGTGTAATCCGTCTTAACTGTAAAAGAGAAATACTTCTCCTCCGTCTCCATCTGAAGCACGGGTGCATTGTCGTTGCGGAAATGGTAGTACGTCCTCTGCCAGAGGTCCGTGCCGGGTTCTGTCGTTATCTCGATCCTGCCCGGCTGAATGCTGAATTCTTTCGGCTGCCTTGTCCACTGCAAACTGTTGACGTCCATATCCGCACCTCGCTTTTTATTGCATTATAGCAAAGCGTTCGTTGAATTTTGATTCAAAAAAGTGTTGACACGGGTATCTGCGAATGATATATTGAATTTGCGTTCAATGAAATTCAATTCAACGGAGGATAATGGAAAATGGCAGACACAAAGAAAGTAATCGTTATAGGCGGCGGCATCGCAGGTCTCTCGGCAGGTATCTATGCACTGAAGGCAGGATTCGAGGCTGAGATCTACGAGAAGAACACGATCCCCGGCGGCGAGTGCATCGGCTGGAACAGGAAGGGCTATCACATCGATAACTGCATCCACTGGCTCACGGGCACACTCAAGGGAACCGAGCTCTACGACGTATGGAAGACCGTCGGAGCATTGTCTGACGATACGGAATATGCGAAGATCGATTCCTTCTATACTTCTACATACAACGGACAGAAGGCAACGCTGTGGAACGATCTCGAGCGCACACAGAGAGAACTCATCGCGGCATCTCCCGAAGACGAAGAGGAGATCAGGAAGTTCATACAGAACGTGGAGTGGTCCGAGCAGTGCCTCTTCCCTGCAAAAAAGCCGATGGAGATGTGGGGCATCAGGGACTATATCGAGATGGGCAAGAACATGGCGGACTTCCCCAAGGTCATGAAGGAGTTCGGCAAGATCTCTCTCGAAGAGTATTCCAGACGCTTCAAGTCACCCCTTCTTCAGAAGCTCATGTGCGACTATCTCCCCAAGTCCTACTGCGCATACTCTTTCCTCGTATCCTATGCGACGATGGCAATGGGCAACGGCGGTATCCCCATGGGCGCTTCTCTTCAGATGTCACTGCGCATGGAGAAGAAGTTCAAGGACTTGGGCGGAAAGATCACATACGGCAAGGGCGTATCGCGCATCTTGCTCGAGAGAAAGACGGCCGCCGGCGTGGAACTTGAAGACGGCAGCATCGTAACCGGCGACTATATCATCCCGACGGTAGACACGCACCTTCTCTTCGGCAGGATGCTCCCCGAGACATACATGCCCAAAGAGCTTAAGGAAGCATACAACAATCCCAAGGCATACCCTGCCACGAGCGGCTTCCAGGTGGCTTTTGCAGTGCCCGTGGACTTCAATGAAGGCGAGACTATCTTCATCGATATAGACCCCGTTCAGGTGGGCAGCTCGAAGTTCGACAGAATGTATGTTAAGAGCTACGGATATGATAATATCTTCATTAAGGACGGCAGGCAGGTCATCCAGACTTGCATTACTCAGACAGACAGCGATTATGAGTACTGGAAGAGCCTCAGCAAGGAAGAATATGCTGCGCTGAAGGACAGGCTCACGGCAGAAGTCGAAGCAAGGATAGTAAAGGCTTTCCCCGCCCTTGAAGGCAATATGGAGCATCTGGACAGCTGGACTCCGCTCACATACGAGAGATACTGCAATGCTTATCACGGAAGCTACATGAGCTTTGTAACCACTCCTGAAGGCAAGCAGATCAAGATGAAGGGAACGATAAAAGGAATCAACAATCTGTACGTTGCCGGCCAGTGGACAAACTCACCCGGAGGACTTCCCGTAGCGGTTGCAAGCGGCAAGTTCGCAGTACAGAGGATCCTTAAGAAGAACGGCAGGGACATCAACATATGACGCGCAAGGAACAGAAAGAAGAGAAACGCAACGCCATTCTCATCACAGCTCTGAATCTCTTTGTTACCAGAGGTTACTACGAGACGAAGATCACGGATATCGCTGCGGCGGTGCCGATAAGCACGGGGCTGTTGTTCCACTATTTCGAGTCCAAGGAGAGCCTCCTGACGGAGCTCGTGAAGATGGGTGCGGAAGGAACGGGAAGCTTCAAGGCTGAAGGCGATATGGATCCGGAGATGTTTTTCGAGGGGTTCCTCCGTCAGCTGTTCGAATACAGCAAGACGCAGCCGTGGGTGTTCAACATGTTCGTTCTCATGGGCCAGGCAAGGCGTCCGGGAATGCCCGAAGAAGCAAGGCAGATTGCGCTGTCGGTAAGTGCGGTCAAGAGCACGGCCAAGCTCATCAAGGCAGGCCAGGCCAAGGACGTGTTCCGCGAAGGCAATCCCGAGCTGCTCTCGCAGTGCTTCTGGTCCACCGTGCAGGGCATAATGGAAGAGATGGTCTATAACCCGAAGATGAAGACACCCGACCCCGACTGGATCGTGGCCGTGATAAAGAAGTAAGACAAATTGTTATGATAAAATAAAACGGGGCGTCAGAAGTACGGCCCGAAATCATTATCATAGCGGAGATAATATGCACTCTCTTACAAAACGTCTGATATCACTCACTGCCGCCCTGGCGGTACTTGCACCTGTTCTCCTTACTTCCGCATGCGGCTCGAAAACGCGTGCCAAGACCGTTATTGCAGAAGACAGCACATGGTACGACTCCAAAGTAACATATGTTGATAATGGCCTTGATCCTGCAGATTACTTCTATATGGATAATCACGTCCTGGGTATGGCAGGCGATCTCATCGTTTTCCTGACTATCGGTTCCGAATACTACGATCTCGATGAATACGACAATTCAGAATATGCTTTCGGATTCATACAGGTGTACGACAGCAACGGTGTGCATCAGTACGACAAGGATGTCAAGGAGATCGTCAGCGACCTGGATCCCGCTGCCGACCACATCATTGTCGAATCGGTCTCTGTAAGCGGTGACAAGGTAAAGCTCTACGCTAACTGGAAGAACAACGGAAAGTACCAGTACAAGGTAATTATGTTCGACCCGGCCACGGAAGAGATAGTATCAGCCGAAGATGTGACTACAGACGGAAGCTATGAAGCGGAATACAGGATAACGGGCAATTCCTGGACGGCGGACGGTTATTCGGTGGACTGCTATCAGGTCTTCCTTGATACCGGCGACGATAACTATATCGAGTTTACTTCTCCGGACGGTGAAGTGACTGACATCAGGCTGGAAGATACCTTCATAGCGGATGAGATCCTGATCATGAAGGGTTTCCTCTACCTGGGAGATGCGCAGTTCTGCTTCATCTTCAACACTCTGATGATGGAAGACAAGATCTGCTACATCGATCTGCAAAGCGGAACAGTCTCTGATATCAGGGATGTAACAGACTACTCATGGGTAGCAGATATCAGCAACATCTTAGACTACTCGTACTATGACGGAGTCGGCAACTGCGTCCTGACCGAAGAAGGCATCAAGGTCCTGGATATCGAGAATAAGACAGACAAACTCTACCTGTCTTACAACGACTGCAACATCAACCGTTATGACGCGTCTAACATGAAGCTCCTGAGCATGACGGATGATAAGGTGATCCTCGCGGATACCAGCTCAAGAGAGCAGTTTGGCATCATGAAGGTCCACGACATCCACGAGAACGATTCCATGATGATCATCCTGGAAAAAGCCGAGAGCAACCCTAACGCAGGCAAGGCCGAGATAAGTGCGGTCTCACTTGATCCTCTCTGCTATTCGATGGCCGAAGCTATAAGGCTGTTCAACGATGCGGATCAGGATGCGTTCATTACGCTGGATTCGAGCTACGATTATGACGTTATAGCAGGGACTGTCATCGTCCCTTCCGGAACGGATGAAGCGACATTCGACCTCCAGGTAAGGACTGCGATGGTAGCAACACTCTTCTCTGATATGCAGGCAGGACAGGGCCCCGATCTCATCTTAGGCGCCATGGACTACACCCAGTTCAACAGAGATGACGTACTCCTCGATCTGAGCAGCGAAGTCGATATTCCGAATGTATATGACAACATAATGGAGATCAGCTTGACCGGCGATAAACTGTATCAGGTTCCGGTTGCTTTCGGGCTGGAAGGGATACTGGCAGACAGTATGTATGCTGATACAACATTGCCGGGATTCACATACGATAACTACGCAGACTATGTTAAGGATGCCTGCTACGGCAAGGATCCCAATCTCATGGACAGGCTTGCCTTTTTGGACATATGCCTCGCGCAGGAATCAGGCTTGTTCCACAAGGACGGAAAGTACGATTACAACAATGCGGACTTCGCAGCCACGGCTGCTTTTGTAAACGGTCTCATCCTCCCGACAAATGATGAACTCTTTGATGAGGCGCAGAAGAATTATGTCTCGACAAGAGGTGTTGAATCGGCATTTGTTAACATCACTTCCGGCATGGAACTGATAAGAGTCTGCCGTAACGACATAAAGAGCAATACACTTATGGGATTCCCTTCGCAGACGGGCCTGGGACCCATGGTTGATGTCTCCCAGTCTGTCGGAGTAGCCGCAGCCACGGCGTGCCCCGAAGCCTGCAAGACTTTTGTGAAGATGCTCGTTAAACCAACCACTTATCACTCTTATGTGTGCATAGTAGAACGTAAGCTCGTGCCTTACTTCAAGCCCATGGAATATACCTTGGAGGGGTTGAAACCATCACACATACAAGCATTCTATGTTCACGAACTCGAGACAGTATCACCTAACACCGTGATCCACGAACACGCGGTTATATACGAAGCCTTAAAATACGCTTACAAGATAGGTCTTGTTCCCATGAACATAGCTACAAGGGTAGACAGGCCCAAGAAAGAAAGCTTCGAGCCACAGTTCCTGAGCGCAGAAGAGCTTGAGACCATGTTTAAGGCTCTCAGAGGCACTCCTTTCGAGCTTCCAGTGCTGGTAGCAGCCTTTTACGGTCTTAGGCGCGGAGAGGTCTTAGGGCTCAAATGGGACGCTATCAACTTTGATGCAAGCACGATAACTGTAAAGCGTACTATCGTATCAACCATGGTCGACGGCAAGCAAAAGATTCTGAAGCAGGATTCTACTAAGACTAAAGCCAGTTACAGAACACTGCCTCTTGTAGGACGATTCAGGCAATACTTCCTAGAAGTCATGAAGTCACAAGAAGAAAACAAGAAGCTCTGCGGTGATTGCTATAACTATGAATTTGATGGCTATATCTTTGTAGATCCTATTGGAAACATACTTAAGCCTAACTACTTAAGTGCACAATTCCCCAGGTTTCTCGAGAGGCATGGACTAAGGAAGATCCGCTTTCACGATCTGAGACACAGCTGTGCGAGCCTTCTCCTTGCAAACGGTGTTCCCTTAAAGAGTATCCAAGAATGGCTTGGTCATAGTGACTTCTCCACTACAGCCAATGTGTATAGCCATCTGGACTATTCCGCAAAGGTCTCATCATCGATTGCGCTTGAGAATGGTCTCTCCTTGCCTAACAGAGACTTCAGCACAAACTGGGTGGGTTCGAACTTGCCAGATTTTGAGGGTAAATGTGCCCCCAAAAACGAGGAATGTGCCCCCAAAATCACGGAGCTTATAGGATGAATTACAAGAAAGCAGGAAAATCTGTCAAAAATGAAGCCCGCAAACGCAGTGTTTACGGGCCTTTTGGCGGAGCCGCAGGGATTCGAACCCTGGTGTCCTTTCAGACAAACGGTTTTCAAGACCGCCTCGTTATGACCACTTCGATACAGCTCCACGTATCATTTATTCAATTGTATGTAACCCGGAACAAAATGTTCTGGGGGCACATTTGGGGGCACATCCAAGTTTTTCAGCACAGGACGGGCCCGCAAAGTGCTTATTTTATTAGCTTTCCATCGTTTGGTTCAAACGAGGTCAACCGGATTTCAAGACCGCCTCGTTATGACCACTTCGATACAGCTCCGTATCTGAAGGCACTTAAGTATATACGATTTGCGGAGGCTTTTCAACCTCCGCAAATGTACCTTATCCGAGTATCTCAAGGAGTCTGTCCAGATCTTCGGGATTCTTGTAGTCGATAACGATCCTTCCCTTGCCGGATGCATCTCCTGACGGCTTGATCCTTACCTTGGATCCGAGAGACTTCTTAAGTCTTGTCTCTACTTCCTTAATGCTGAGCTTAGCCTGAGGATCGAGCTCTACGGCCTTTGCTGCGGGCTTCGGATTGTTCTGAAGGTCAACATACTTACGGACATATTCCTCGGCCTGTCTGACGCTCATATCGCGTTCTATAATGACGTCTGCGACCTTTCTCTGGTCTTCCCTGTCCTTGAGGCTTAAGATGGCCTTGGCGTGGCCTGCTGAGAGGTCTCCGCGTACCAGGAACTCATGCAGGGATTCGTCGAGGTTGAGAAGACGCAGAGCGTTAGCGATGGTAGCTCTCGGCTTACCGAGCTTCTTGGACAGCTGATCCTGCGTCATGTGGTGTGTCTTGATAAGGCTCTGCATAGCCTCTGCTTCTTCGAGAGGATTGAGGTCTTCTCTCTGGAGGTTCTCGATGAGCGCCTGCTCCATGACCTGCTTATCCGTAAGGTCTCTTACGATGGCGGGAATGAGCTTAAGGCCGGCAAGTCTTGCGGCTCTCCATCTTCTCTCGCCTGCAACGATCGTATAGCCCTTTGCCTTACGCTGAACGATTATAGGCTGGATAACGCCGTTCTCCTTGATGGAATCAGCAAGCTCGTTAAGCCTCTCTTCATCAAAAGTCTTACGGGGCTGATCCGTATTCGGTGATACATCGTTGATCTTAAGCTCTACTACAGAGTCCTTCTGATCCTCCGGGATACCCTCAGATGAGAGCAGTGCACCCAGTCCTTTTCCTAATCCTTTTTTTGCTGCTGCCATAGTTCTTTCTCCCCCCATAACGGGTTAATATATAGATGTCCGTCTATGTTTATTTGGTTCTCTTGATAATCTCGGAAGCCAATGATTCGTAGGCTTTAGCGCCCTTCGAGTTCTTATCGTAATCGCTGATTGCCTGGCCGTGGCTGGGAGCTTCAGCGAGTCTTACATTCCTCGGGATAACGGTCTTGAAGACCTTCTTCTCGAAGTAATTCTCAACCTCTTCCTTGACCTGCTTGGAGAGCTGTGTGCGGAGGTCAAACATCGTCAGTACTACGCCAAGGATCTCGATATTCGGATTGAGCTTCTTCTTAACGATATTGATCGTCTCGACGAGCTGAGCAAGACCTTCGAGAGCATAGTACTCACCCTGGATCGGGATAATGATCTTATCAGACGCCGTGAGAGCATTGATCGTAAGAAGACCGAGAGACGGAGGACAGTCGATGATGATGTAGTCATAATCATCCTGAACCTCTGCAAGAGCCTTCTTGAGGATCTGTTCACGGGAGATTGCAGATACCAGCTCGACCTCAGCTCCTGCAAGATTGATGTTGGTAGGAACGATGTCCACGTTCTGAGCATCCGTCTCGAAAATAACATCTCCTATCGGGACATCCTTGATAAGCACGTCATATACGGTCTGCTCAAGCGAACCCTTATCTACCCCGAGACCGCTGCTGGCATTGGCCTGCGGGTCAATATCCACGAGCAGGACCTTCTTCTTTTTCTTTCCAAGGAAAGCAGAAATGCTGACCGCTGTAGTGGTCTTGCCTACTCCGCCTTTCTGATTTACCAGTGAGATAACAATAGCCATCTGCAATTACCCCTCATTTCTATAATATATAAATATAGTATCATTAGTAAATTCATTATTATATTGCATTGTTATTACACTTCATGATTGTTCCACGTGGAACATTTCATCAATACAGATAAGATTTCAGAACGGATTGTTCCACGTGGAACAATTAGAAACGCCCCGCCATATTGGCAGGGCGTCTTATAGATCGAATTACAAACACTATCAGTTATCGATATTAGCGAGCTTAGCATTCTCCTGAATGAATTCCTTACGGGGCTCAACCTGATCGCCCATGAGAAGTGTGAATGTCTCATCGGCAGCCTGTGCGTCATCAAGAGTAACACGGAGGAGCTTACGGGTAAGCGGGTTCATTGTAGTATCCCAGAGCTGCTCGGAGCTCATCTCACCGAGACCCTTGAATCGCTGGATAAGAGGATTCTCCCACTTGTGTTCAGCTTTGATCTGCTCGATCTCCTTCTCGTCGTAAGCATAATATGCTTCGTCGCCCTTATACACCTTATAGAGCGGCGGGCAGGCAATATAGACATATCCGCCGTCAACGAGAGGTCTCAAGTATCTGAAGAAGAATGTAAGGAGGAGTGTTCTGATATGAGAGCCGTCGACATCGGCATCAGCCATAATGATGACCTTGTGATATCTGAGCTTGCTCTCATCGAACTCTTCACCGATTCCTGCACCGAGAGCCATAACTACCGGCTGGAGCTTCTCGTTGGAATATACCTTATCGATACGTGCCTTCTCTACGTTAAGCATCTTACCCCAGAGAGGAAGGATAGCCTGATACTTACGCTCTCTTCCCTGCTTTGCGGATCCGCCTGCGGAGTCTCCCTCAACGATGAAGATCTCGCAGAACTCTGCTTCGTTGGACTGGCAGTCAGCAAGCTTGCCCGGAAGTGAGTTGTTCTCAAATACTGTCTTCCTTCTGGTGAGTTCTCTTGCTCTCTTTGCAGCGTCACGGGCGCGTGAAGCTGACAGACACTTATCCATGATGAGCTTTGCAATATCGGGATGCTCTTCGAGATAGATCTCGAGCTTCTCAGATACGACATTCTCTACCATCGGTCTGATCTCGGCGTTACCGAGCTTGGACTTTGTCTGTCCCTCGAACTGAGGGTCAGTGAGCTTAACAGAGATGATCGCTGCAAGACCTTCTCTCGTATCTTCGCCCTGGAGCTTGGAATCGCCGTCCTTAAGGAACTTATACTTCTTTGCATAATCGTTGATGGCGCGTGTCATGGCGCTTCTGAAGCCTACGAGATGCGTACCGCCTTCAGGTGTAGCGATATTGTTTGCGTAAGAATATACAGTCTCCTGATAGGAATCGTTGTACTGCAGAGCGATCTCTACGAAGCTGTCTCCCTGCTTTGTAGCAAAATAGATGGGAGGTACGTTGATGGGCTCCTTATGTCTGTTGAGATACTCAACGAAAGAGATGATTCCTCCGTCATAATGCAGATGCTTCTTAATGGGCTCTTCGCCTCTGTCATCTGTAAGATCGATGGTAACTTCCTTGTTGAGGAATGCCATCTCTCTGTATCTTGTGATCATAGAATCGAAGTCGAATCTGATGTCAGGGAAGATCTCATTATCAGGGATAAAATTGGTGATCGTACCTGTATCAGAAGGGTCGCAAGAGCCTACAATATGGAGAGGAACCGTTGTCTTACCCTTCTCGAATTCGATCTCATAGATGTTGCCTTCACGCTTTACCTGGACCTTCATGTGAGAAGCCAGAGCGTTAACAACAGAAGCACCTACGCCGTGAAGACCGCCTGATACGGTATAAGCTCCGCCGCCGAATTTACCGCCTGCGTGAAGCACTGTATGAACGACTTCAACCGTAGGGATTCCAAGCTTAGGATGGTTACCTACAGGGATTCCCGAACCATCGTCCGTAACAGTAACTGATCCGTCCTTATTAAGGACAACATCAATGGTATCGCAGCGTCCCGCAAGAGCTTCATCTACGGAATTTGCAACGATCTCGTAGATAAGGTGGTGGAGACCTCTCAAAGTAGTATCTCCGATATACATTCCCGGTCTCTTCCTGACCGCTTCAAGACCTTCAAGGACCTGAATATCACCTTCATCGTAGGAGCTGTTATTGGAAGTATCGAACTGATCCTGACCTTCTGAAGCCGCAGCAACATCTGCCATTGACTCATCCTTGAAGTCCTCTGTCAGAGCTCTCGGATTCTCCGCCAGATTCTTGAGTTCATCACTGTCTGCATCCTCTACAGGCTGGAAATAAAGGTCTACTTCGCCGCTGTTCTTGGGCTGTTCATTCTCATTCTCTGCCATTTTTGCTCAAATTCTCCCTATTATTAATAAAATCGCCGTAACCCTTGAGAAATAAGGATTTGTAATACTGTTACAGGGCACTTTCCGGGGTGATTCCGGAAGACTCCAGTCTGTTTAACAGTACAGTTGCCGAGATTGAGGAAACATATGTTTTATCGTCTGTTATGACGATCGTCTTGGGAATCTCTTCCGTAACATATTGAAGTCTTCCGGCTTCGTCTTCACTGTTGATGAACTCGGCTACATCCTTCCTTGAAGGGGGGACTTCCTCAAGATTGATCACCGCAGTAACGGACGCCGCGCGTACTGACATGTCACCGCCTATATGAACGAACATGGTTCCTCCGTACGTTTGGACTCAATTCAGCTATCTGATTATACCATTTTTCTTATTTTCAAGCTAATAAATATAATTATTATAATATAGAAAATCACTCCGAAAGGACTGTTCCGGCAGATACTTTGTAGTAATTGGCCTGATTTGTGCCTATAAGACCCTCTAATTCGCCTGCGATCATCTCTTTCTCAGTACAGGTAATGAATATCTGGGCATCCGTCATGGCCGTTACAAGGCTTGCACGGCGTGAAGAATCTAATTCCGAGAATACATCGTCAAGCAGCAGGATCGGGGTAGAGGAGACGAACCTGCGGATTATCTCGAGTTCAGCGAGTTTGAGTGCCAGAGCTGCAGATCTCTGCTGTCCCTGGGAAGAGAAATTCCTCATCTGAAGGCCTTCCAGCTTGATATCCAGGTCATCTTTGTTGATCCCTACGGAAGATATTCCCTTATCGAGGTCATATTCACGGCTTGATCTCAGTTTGGAGAGAACTGCCTCAGAGAGCATAGCCTTAATTGCCCCATATTTGCCCTGTGAGAGCTTTCCGGCCATAAAGTCATCATACACTCCGTTTTCTGATAAGAAGCCCTCCAGAACGCTCACAGTGCCCCCTATCGTGTCGTAGTCCAAAGAGAGCTCTTCCTTGCCGCCTGAGATGGAAGCATGGTGCTTTGCCGCCATATCTGACAATAATCTCGCAAAACGGTATCTGTTGAGGATGATGTCTGCAGACAGATCTGCTATTGAGAAGTCCCAGAAATCAAGCGTAGAGCCTATATCTCCATTACCGTGACCGAATCTGGCATCCTTCAATGTGGCATTCTTCTGCTCGATAAGCCTTCCGATCTCGCCGAGAAGGTTCACATAAGTAGGGGAGACCTTCATGATTATCGTATTCAGGAACTTACGTCTCGCAGAAGGGGCTCCTTTGACGATATTTAAGTCTTCAGGAGCAAAGATAACAGTGTTACAAATGCCTATATAATCGGAAATTCTCCTGATCTCGGCCCCATCCTGCTTCAACACCCTCTTAGGCTTTGGAAGTGACGTATACTGTGCTGATAACTCGGTATCATAACCTCCGTCACAGGCTATCTGAAGGTCTATCTTATATCCGTCGCTGCCGAACTTAACTAGATCCTGATCCTTTGCAGTCCTGTGAGAAGCAACGGAAGCTCCGACATATATCGATTCAATGATATTCGTCTTACCCTGGGCATTATTACCGTAAAAAATATTAACAGAAGGCCCGACGTCTAGGTCGAGCCCTGTGTAATTCCTGAAATTCTCCAGATGTATCTTCCGGATGTACATCAGCGTCTGATAGGAAGGATAAGGTAGATGTACTTCTCTCCCTCAACAGGCTTGATGATGCAAGGTCCCTGAGTACCGTTTACTTCGATCTTTATAACATCATCATCGATATTCTTAAGAGCATCGAGGATGTACTTTGAATTGAAATCAACATCAACAAGATCACCTTCTACTTCAACGTCGATCTCCTCGTGAACGTCACCCTGCTCGGACTGAGCCGTAACGTTAAGAACTGAAGGATCGCTCATTGTGAACTGTACGGGGCACTTACGGTCATCAGTAACGATGATGAGCGTAGCTCTGTCTACAGCATCGAAGAGAGCCTTCCTGTCGATCTTCATGACAGTCTTGGGGTTCTTAGCGATGATGGAATCGAAGTTGATGAAGTTGCCTTCGATAAGTCTTGATACCATGCGTACATTGCCGATATCGAAGAGGAGATTCTGCATTGATGTATAAAGAATGATCTCAGCATCCTTGTCATCGCTTAAGATATTCTTCATCTCGCCAAGTGCCTTACCCGGTACGATGTAATTGATCTTCGGGAAATCAGCACCCATGTCTTCCTTGTTGATGGCCATTCTGAAGCCGTCGATGGATACCATGGAGAGGGTGGAGCCGTCAGATACAAGATTGGAACCTGTAAGAACCGGACGTGTCGTATCCTTTGAGATAGCAAAGAAAGTGTGGTTGATCATACCCTTGAGCATCTTCTGAGGGATAACGATCTTCTCTGAAGTCGTCTCGTCGATCTCGGGGATCCTGGGGAAATTCTCGGGATCCATACCGGAGATCTTGAACTTAACGCTTCCGCACTCGATCTTCATGGTAAAGTTTGAATCTACATTGATATCAACATCATTCTCGGGGAGCTTCCTTATAATCTCACCGAAAAGCTTCGAATCAACTACGATGGAACCCTTATCGAAAACATCAGCCGTAACATCCGCTTCGATACCGGTCTGAAGATCATATCCCGTAAGCTTGATCTTATTATCTGAAGAAGCTTCGATAAGGATACCGTTCAAGAGAGCATTTGTGCTGTTAGAAGATACAGCCTTCTGAACAATCGAGATATTGTTAATGAGATCATCTCTGTTACATGTAAGCTTCATATGATTCCACTCCCGTATTAAATAATTTTTACGCGGTAAATTATACTATATATGGGAGCGGAATTAAAGGTGTTTTAGCCACTTTAACGATGTTACAAAGTCTCATTTTCGGGCGTGTGCAGTGCAATATTTCAATATTCCAGTAGTATTCCCTATTATGTCCTGAATACAATGTTCAAAAGCCATTCTAAAAGATATTTTACAAGGCTTACAGGGCAGTAAAAAGGTGTTCAAAAGGGCTAAATATCAAATGCAAAACTCTGCCGTTATGAACACCCGTTTTTTATGAACAATTTATCTACAGCAAATCGACACGGATTTTTGAACTTACGAACAAAAATTGTTCAAAACAATTAAGAGGTTATCAGCTTGATGATCTCTTCAGCTTCCTTCTTGATCTTCGGATCATCGTCAACATTATTGCAGCCGTGAAGAACCGTGGAATGAGTTCTTCCGCCAAAATAAGAGCCTATCTTGTCCAGATTCATCTCAAGATAGTCCCTGCAGATCCACATGGCTACATTCCTCGCCTTGGCAATATCAGCACTCCTGAGCTTTGAAGAGAGCTTCTCCGGCGGGAGGTCATAGTATTTTGCAACTGCGTTGATGACAACCTCAGGCTTAAGGTATTTCTTGGTGTTGGGAGAAATTATTGGAGCCAGGATCTTCTCGACTTCTTCCAAGGTCAGACTGCCGTTGGCAAGTGCCAGGTAAGAGGTGAGAGTGTTATATGCTCCGTTAAGCTGCCTTATATTTGTAGTAATGTTCTCGCAGATGAAGTTGATTATCTCATCGTCAATATCGATGCCGTCTGCTTCCATCTTCTTCAGGAAGATAGCCTTACGCGTCTCAAAATCCGGCGGCTGAACGTCGAACATGATACCGTCCTGGAATCTCGATACAAGCCTGTTATCAAGCTCTTTGAGGTTATTAGGCGCCTTGTCGCATGTGATGACGATCTGTTTCTTATCGTTGATCAGAGCCTCAAAAGTATTGAAGAACTCGGCCTGAACACCTTCTTTGCCGATAAGGAACTGGATATCGTCTATCAGAAGGACATCTACCGTTCTGTACTTATTCCTGAAAGGTTCATAATCTTTCTTATTGATGCTGGCAACGAAAGCGTTGGTAAACTCCTCGCAGGTAGTATAGATGACCTTTTTATTCGGATACTGCTGAAGGATCGAATTGCCGATAGCCTTCATCAGGTGCGTCTTGCCGAGACCGGAGTTACCCCAGAGGAAGAAGGGGTTACGCTGCTTCTGGCCGGGCTTGGCGGCAACGGTCATGGCAGAAGCATGCGCGAATCTGTTACAGTCTCCGACAACGAAATTATCGAAAGTATACTCTCCCGCAAGACCCGTCACAGAAGAAGGGTTCTTCTCGTTACGGAGAGCCTTTTTCTCGGAGCTTACGGAGGTCTTAACGGCATTCTCATCGCCCTGGAGGACGAACTTCACCGTGATAGTCTTGCCGGCAGCCGAATTGATGGCCTTCTGGACAGTCTGGCCGAGAGTCTGACCCTTAACGAGAGTAAGGGAGTACTCGTCGCGGACAGAGAGGATCATGACATCGGGATCACAGAATTCGACCCTCATGTTCATGAGGAGGGAATCGTATGCGAATTTATCAACACTGGGATCGTATTTGAGCAGCTTAAGAGCGTTTTCCCAAACTGTAGTATCGACTTTTGCGTCCATGTTGTCCCCTCCCTTACTTTTACGCGAGTAAACAACATAATAGCACGGATAGAGGGTATAATGTTAGTGGATTTTGATAAATAAGACGAGGTGTACCGATTATGTCCCGCAGTGATATGGGCGAAGCAGACAGACTTAAGAGAAGAAGGATAAATACCATCCTTATAATCATCAGCGGCATCCTGCTGATAGCCGGCGTGATATTCCTTCTGATAGAACCTTACAAGGCCTGGAAGCGTTCGCAGATAACGGACGATGCCATGAACATCATCCATTCCGAGATGAGTGCGGGCAACACCGAGATCACGATGGTCGTTCCCAAGGACGGCAACGAAGTTCCGGGGGAGAGCATAGACTACTACGGCGACGAGGCTGCCATCGTCGAGATGGAGAGCAGCCAGGCTCAGTCAGGCGACAGCGGGGAAGATGTTGTCCTAAATTGCATCGGTGTCCTTACGATAGATGCCATAGGTCAGGAGATGCCCGTGTGGGACGTTGCCACAAAGGAATCTCTCCGTTACGGCGTCGGCCTCTACGAGTATTCCGTAATGCCCGGACAGAACGGCAACTCCACGATCCTGGGACACCACTTTAAGAACGGTACGGCTTTCGCGAAGATCAACAAGCTCGTGCCCGGAGATCAGGTCGTGTTCACGGCAACGGACGGTACGGTGTATGTTTTCGCTGTGGAGTCGTCGCTGGTCATCCCCAAGGAAGACCTCATCAATTACATCGATGCGGGCGTGTCCGACGTGCCGCAGCTGACGCTGGTAACATGCGCATATGAGAACGGCCAGTCGACCTTAAGACAGCTCGTTATCTGCAAACTTGCTCAGTAACTCGCAATAATCGGAAATTAGTTTTATAATAGATCCGTCATTTTTATACCATTGGAGGAATTAATATGGTAACCGCGATAGTTGGCGCCAACTGGGGCGACGAGGGTAAGGGTAAGATCACGGATCTTCTCGCTAACGATTCTGATATCGTCATAAGATTTCAGGGCGGCGCGAACGCAGGCCATACGATCATAAACGAGCACGGAAGATTCGCACTGCATCTCATGCCTTCCGGTGTGTGCCACAATAACATCGTAAACATCATCGGCAACGGTGTTGCTCTCGATATCCACAAGTTCATCAACGAGTATAACGAGGTAAAGGAGCGCGGCCTTAATCCGCAGCTGCTGGTATCTGACAGAGTTCAGGTCATCATGCCTTACCACGTTGATTTCGATAAGTTCGAAGAGGAGAGACTGGGCGGCAAGGCGTTCGGTTCCACAAAGTCCGGCATCGCTCCGTTCTTCTCTGACAAGTATGCGAAGATCGGCTTCCAGGTATCAGAGCTCTTCGACGAGGTTACGCTCAGGGAGAAGATCGAGCGCGTACTCGAGATCAAGAATGCGCTCCTCGTTAATCTCTATCACAAGGATCCCATCAATGCCGATGAGCTCCTCGCAGAGATGCTCGAGCAGGGAAGACTCATCAAGCCTTTCGTTACGAATACTCAGGCTTATCTCTATGAAGCCATCAAGGCAGGCAAGAAGATCCTTCTCGAAGGCCAGCTCGGAACCATGAAGGATCCTGACATGGGTATCTACCCGATGGTTACTTCTTCTTCCACTCTCGCCGGCTACGGCGCAGTAGGCGCAGGCGTTCCGCCTTATGAGATAAAGAAGATCGTTGCAGTTACAAAGGCTTATTCTTCAAGCGTAGGCGGCGGTGCTTTCGTATCCGAGATCCTCGACGAGACTGTTGCGAAAGAGCTCAGAGACAGAGGCGGCGACAAGGGCGAGTACGGCGCTACTACGGGAAGACCGAGAAGAGTCGGCTGGTTCGACTGCGTTGCTACACGCTACGGAGTAAGGCTCCAGGGTGCGACAGACGTTGCCCTTACCAACCTCGATGTACTCGGTTACCTCGATGAGATCCCGGTATGCACAGGATATGAGATCGACGGCGAGATCACAAAGGATTTCCCGAATCCCACACTGCTCGATAAGTGCAAGCCCGTCATCGAGTACCTGCCTTCATGGAAGGGCAAGGGCGAGATCAGGGGACTTACCGATTACGACAAGCTTCCCGATGAGGCAAAGGCTTATGTCGAATTCATCGAGAAGGAGCTCGGAGTCAAGATCTCCATCGTCTCGACCGGTCCGGCTAGAGAAGAGATCATCTACAGATAATCAGGTAATATGAACAAGTTAAGTTTAAGAAGAAAGGCCGCAGCAGTACTCCTGTCTGCGGTCTTGTCTATATCAGCCGTTATGACGGCAGGCTGCGGGATCAGTCAGGCAAAGGATGAAGCGATGCTTCAGGATCTGCCCGCGAGGTTCATCGAGGCCGTAAAGAGCGGCGATGAAGACGAGATAGAAGAACTGACGGGCAAGGAATACTCGTACACATTCGAAGAAGAGAGTAAGGCCGGCATCATAATGCAGATGGCATCCAAAACAGAGATTGAAGAATACAAGAGCATACAGATAGACCGCGAGCACAATAAGGCTAAGGTCAGACTGAAGCTCTCGTACTTCAGCCTGAATGACTTTGTCCGGGATGAAGGCTATATGATGACCGAAGAAGAATACACCGAGAAGATCGATGCATATGAGACCAGAGTAACCGATTATTTCTCGATCAGCTTCAAGCTCAGTGAAGACGGCAGCTGGATCATTGACGATTCGGCCGTGACCAGATTAATGAGTAAGTTCGACAGGCCGTATTACATTCAGATCGCCTCGATATCGGCGGCGGATGCGCAGGCAGCGGCAGAAGGTCTCTATGAAGGTCTGGCAGAAGGCGATTTCGAGCAGGAGTATTACACGCTGGATCTGGCGGAGATGAGGGTCTTTGATGACGGTATGTACAACAGCGACCTCCTGGATGAGGCCGTAGGGGAGTTCACGAAGGCTTACGCCGGATATATCGTCGATAACGGGATGACTTGCGAGCCCGAGGATTCTTATGGTATTGATTACATGTACAGCATTACGGGCAAGGCGCCGTCTTCTGAAGATATACTCGCGTATCTGTCGTCCGACGAACGCGTGACCGAGGCCTATATGGCTGCGATCAGGATCGAGAGCGGTTGCAGCTATATGACCGAAGACGAGATCTGGAGTTCGATGTATGCTGAGATATACTTCGACCTGGCAAAGAAGATCCCTGACATGGACGGCGAGGATTACTACCAGACGGTCTATGTCGATACGGCGGCCGATGATCCTGAGATCGTGCTCGGATGGAGCATCTTGCCGTTCACGTCCTATGATATGGTCGGCGCAGGTGCGATCTCTGACGAACAGGCGCAGGAGTGTTATATCCAGGCGGTAACGAACCTCTATCTCGCAGGCGAGCTTACCGAGGAGCAGTACAACGAATACCTCGGTACTGCCGATGATAACGGCGAGGGTTCGGGTAGTTTTCAGAACGAGGTCGGATTCATCGAATGGCCGGGCACGGAAGATCATCCGAACCAGGCAGTCCTGGTCTATGAATACATACCCGACTGGTCGGACGGCACCCTGATCTACGGCGCATCCGATACTGATGAGAACGGCATCTACATGCACTACAGCAAGGAGCCCGGATGGCTTAATACCGCGGGCTACTGCATAGATGATGACGGCATAACCATCATGGTCACTTTCGATAAGAGCTTTACCATGGGTACCGTGCTCGAGTACGACTGGGAATACAATGATGAGGATTACGGCGAGACGGAGCAGTTCACTGTTCAGGAGAACGGACAGAACACCTTCGAATTCACGCTTCCCGTCGATTCCGTCCCCACGCCGGGCGGAGTTGAATTCCGTCTGTGGGAGCAGGGGCATTCGCACGTTATCGCTTATGTATATCTCATCCAAACATAAGCCCCTTGGCAAAACCACTATTTGAACTATTAGACAAGCGCGGTTAGTTCTGCTCGAGAGTATAATTAACCCATAAAAATTAATTTCCCGGAGGCTCCTATGGCGCAGGAAATGATCTTGGTCCTCGATTTCGGCGGACAGTACAACCAGCTTATCGCGAGACGTGTCAGAGAACAGAACGTCTACAGCGAAGTAAGACCTCACACCACAAGCATTGAAGAGATTAAGGCACTGAACCCCAAGGGCATCATCCTTACCGGCGGTCCCAGCACCGTATACGAAGATGATGCACCGAAGTGCTCTCCGGAGCTGTTCAAGCTCGGCATTCCGGTCCTCGGCATCTGCTACGGCGCACAGCTCATGAACTACCTGCTCGGCGGCGAGGTCAAGGCGGCACCAGTAAGAGAGTACGGCCACACTGATGTGCTCGTCGATACAGACGCAAAGCTCTTCAAGGACATCTCACCGAAAACAGTATGCTGGATGAGCCACACGGTATACATCGCCACTCCCGCGCCCGGCTTCAGGATCACGGCACACACTGAAGTATGCCCGGTTGCCGCTGCCGAGAACGTCGAAGAAGGTCTCTACTGCGTACAGTTCCACCCGGAAGTAGTGCACACGGTGGAAGGCACAAAGATGCTCGCCAACTTCGTTAAGGATGTCTGCAAGTGTAAGTGCGACTGGAAGATGGATTCTTTTGTGGAGACATCGATCAAGGAGATCCGTGAGAAGGTCGGCACAGGCCGCGTTCTCTGCGCGCTCTCAGGCGGCGTAGATTCTTCCGTTGCCGCAGTACTGCTGTCCAAAGCAGTAGGCAAGCAGCTCACTTGCGTATTCGTCGATCACGGTCTTCTCCGTAAGAATGAAGGCGACGAAGTTGAGGCGGTATTCGGTCCCGAAGGACCTTACGATCTGAACTTCATCAGAGTCAATGCGCAGGAGCGATTCTACTCGAAGCTCGCAGGCGTCGAAGATCCTGAGACAAAGCGTAAGATAATCGGTGAAGAGTTCATCAGAGTATTCGAAGAAGAAGCCAAGAAGGTAGGCGCGGTAGACTTCCTCGTACAGGGCACGATCTATCCGGATGTCATCGAATCAGGTCTCGGCAAGAGCGCTGTCATCAAGTCACATCACAACGTCGGCGGTCTGCCTGACTATGTTGATTTTAAGGAGATAATCGAACCTTTGAGACTCCTGTTCAAGGACGAAGTCAGGAAGGCGGGTCTTGAGCTCGGCATCCCCGAGAATCTCGTATTCCGTCAGCCGTTCCCGGGTCCGGGACTCGCTATACGTATCATTGGCGAGGTCACAGCCGAGAAGGTTAAGCTCGTACAGGACGCGGATGCGATCTTCAGAAGAGAGATGCAGCTCGCAGGTTTTGACAAGTATGCAAACCAGTATTTTGTAGCACTTACCAATATGCGTTCCGTCGGATGTATGGGCGATGAGAGGACCTATGACTATGCGTGCCTCCTCCGTGCAGTGACCACAACCGATTTTATGACGGCTGAAGCCGCAGAGCTGCCGTGGTCGCTTATCAATAAGGTGACAAACAGGATCGTCAACGAAGTAAAGGGCATCAGCAGAGTGTTCTACGACTGCACAGGGAAGCCGCCGTCAACAATAGAACTCGAATAATCGCATAGGCTCTGAAAGCCAATAAAATAGGGCATTTCGAGAATTTGAGTTCATTTGGGATAAGATTCGGATAATATAGAGATAAACCGAATTATTCCGAGTAACAACAGGTTTACATATTATAAGAGCGCTGCTGTCTTACAAGATCGGCAGCGTTTTTTGTTGTCCGGAAGTATCGGAAGCAGGATCCGCCGCCGGTCGGATCTTGAAAATTTAAAAACCAGCGCAAAGAAAAAACACAGAAACGAAAATATGTTCTTGACAAACATTTGTTCGGAGTGTAACATTTGTCTTGCAGGATAGCTTCCTGCCTTGGACAACATAATATGCACTATAACAGGTAACGTTAACCGAGACCGGCGAGCCGTTCAGGATGTACGCTATATCCTTCCGCAAGGAAGGTGCGAGAATTCATTCCTGTAATCGAAGGGTTGTTCCCTTCGGGGTCAAGATCCACTCGGGGACAATGATACTTCTGCGTAGTCACAGGCCGAGCGTGCAACCGGGATAGCTTCCCGGCGAGGCGTCACACCCAATGAACGCAGCTGGGGCGTAATGCTACCAGAGGTGAAACTCCTATGTTTTGCTAACAAGCAAAAGCCAGTTATATTTCCCTTCAAAGTCCGGAAGGCGTAAGCCGAACGGTGCCTCAGGGGGTGTCAGGGACAAATACTGAGGTTTTACATGGCCAAAGAGGTCAAAGACCCGGGTCATAAGATTTCCAGGGAGAAGTCTATGCATCTGAGTCTAATGTGTTCACGGTTTTAGCCGTGCTTTTGAGTAAGATCATACAAGACAACTAAGCGTTTGCGAGAGTAAGCGGTACACAAATAAATCCGTATTTTACTGACCATCGCGCCGAAGTGACGGGTGTTGATTGATGTGATCACTGCATTTATTATTCGCTTACCGTAATCAACGGGAGAAGTGTGTCCTTATGCAAGAGGGATAAATGCGTTGCAGTATTACTGTGCTCAAATGTGATGTGGATAGGAATTTGCAGAGAAACTACATCTACACAACTGTATTAGCCATGTGAAGATAAGAAGGAAAAGACATGCATATTTAATTCTTCGATGAAGCTTTAAAGGAAACATTGGTTGCTAAAGATCGAGTGAATCAATTATGCAATAGCTGTAAAAGCTGAGGTCAAACCATAGGGAGTACTATATCCAGAATTATGGTTTGATTATGCTAAATAAGGTGAACTATACCTATTTGGCCGATTACAGATTATTGCTTTGATTGATTCACTCAATAATAACCATGATCTATCGGCTTCATCGTTCCATCTTATTTTCAAAGACGCAGTTACAGCTTATCCCTAATGGGATGAGCTGATTTGTTTGCGTCCCATAACGCGCCGGTTTTTACATGTTAAACCGGTGCGTTTTTTCATGCCTAAAAACTAAAGAAAAGAGGAGGAAGCACTATGTCCAAGACAAGATCACCACCATAGTTACAAAGAACACACAAGCAACCAACAGGAACGAAGCGTGCATACGCTTGAAAAAACAAATAATTAAAGGAGTAAACAATATGCAGACAGCAATTAATACAAACAACAACATCTTTATCAGAGCAGACGAAGTCGCAATGGTATTACACGTATCCGTTCAGACAGGATACAAGATCATCAGACAGCTCAACGAAGAGCTTCAGAAGAAAGGTCTTGTGGTTCAGACCGGCAGAGTCAACAGACGTTATTTCGAAGTGAGATGGTCTTATGCCGGAAAGCAGCGGAAAAACTCGGTTTGCAGTTTAAACTGATGATAAATGAACAACAATTGATCTGATTTATATACAGTTGGGCACACCATGAATATTCATCAAAATCAGAGATTACTTCGCAACAATGAAGAAGACTATAGACAGGAACTGCAAAAGCTAAGAGTAAAATACAAGGTATAAACAGTTTAGTGTGTAACTGAAGATCACCTTCGAATTGGTGTTCAAACTCCTCTTTAGCAAAGACAGAGTAAGAATCTTTCTTCTTAGAATAAGTAACTCTAATTGACATCGATATACATGGTGAATATAATATCAATAAGATCAGGTAACTGATTGGGGCTGGTCGTAAGACCCGGGTCCATCGAGAGCGGGGATGTTCCCCGCTTTATTATTTTTGGAGGTAATTTTGTGAGCGAACTAAGCATCTTTATAGATGAAAGTGGAGATTTCGGACCATATGATTATCGCTCACCTTATTACATCATTACCATGGTGTTTCATGACCAGTCTGTGGATATCTCGACACCGATAACCAAGCTGGAAGCAGATCTTAGTAATCGCGGATTTCCAAATCACTGTGTTCATACCGGGCCTATAATTCGCCGTGAAAACGAGTACGAGTTCGAGACAATAGAAACCAGACGCCGTATACTGAACAGCATGGTTACTTTCATAAAGCATTGTAACGTTAAGTATCACAGTTTTCATATCGAGAAAAAGCATATAGAAGACTCTGTTCAAGCATCTGCCCAACTCTCTCTATTGATATCACGGTTTCTTAGAAATCATTATGAAGAATTACTTTCTTACGATAAGGTCAAGATATACTATGATAATGGTCAGATCGAAATATCCAGAATCCTTGCCTCAGTATTTACTGTTCTTCTGCCTGAAGTTGAGATCAAAAAGGTGACACCTTCGGATTATCGCCTTTTCCAGACTGCTGACATGTTTTGTTCGATGGAACTTATAAGATTAAAGATGGATGCAGCTGCACTATCACCTTCGGAACTTGAATTCTTTGGCAATGTCAGAGATATGAAAAAGAACTATCTGAATCCACTTGAAAAGTTCAGATGGGACTGAGAAAGCATCCGTGTGTTTATTATCCCACGGATAATTCTGGGATAAGAAAACAGAAATAATATGGTTATTTCCTGCAATTCCTGATAAAATAATCCCAATATCTTGTAACACAGCAAAGCGTGTAACACTACATGTTGTTACCCTAGACGAACTCGAATAGTCTCAAAACCCTGGAAACGCCCGTAAATAGGGCGTTTCAGTTTTTTAAGCCAACATTAAGCCAACCAAAATCAGTGATATGCAATTTTGAGAAGTCCGTCCGTAGTCATAGGTGGATCTGTTTGGGCAACTCAAAATGTTATCAAGAGACCTTTATCTGGATGGTATAATTTTTACTGCCCGAAGCACAGAAGAATAATGAGCAGATAAGGGGAATTTAACTATTTATTTTTATGATTTTACGTGATGAAATAAGGAACTATCCAGTTACAAAGCCTCTTCCATCGGAATTAATTAAAACATCCGAAGAATATAGAACGCTTGCAATTCTCAAATACTCATTTCCAGATCGTTTTTCGAAATTACATAAGGATGAATCCCCAGATTTACAAGATTCTATTGGTGAAATAGGTGTAGAAGTTACTTCAGGAGAAAGTCCTTCTGACCACATAATTACAGGGGAAAGTATTAAGTATCGTCATTCAAAATCTGAGACTGAAAAGGAAAAGATATTGAAAAAAATACAAGATAATGGTGGCGATATTAATGGTTGTATAATCGATTATCCTATAGGAAATGCTAATAACGACATGAAAAACGTTAAAAAAGCATTTGAAAAAAAGGCTATAAAAGCAAACTCCTATCGCAAAAGATTTCAGTGCATCGGTTTGGCTATTCTACTTGATTGTCCTCTGTTTATTGATCAGCAATGGGGCAAAAGCTTATCTCTTATAAACAACGGAAATTATGACTTTGTAGCATTAATACATTGGTCTGGTTTAGCTATATACGATTTCAAAACAAATAATTACTCATACGCCAAGATTGACAGAGAAGATATGGATGCTTTGAAACGTTTAGGGAGAATGGCTGCCGAAGGAATTATCAAGGATGATGATCCGGTTTGGAAATAATTCTTGTTTTATTGAAGATGAGAGTTTTTTAAGCCAATAAAAAGCCAACTTCCGCTCTATAAAAGCCAAAGAATCGGTGGAATAGAAAGAAAATCACCACAAGATATTGTGCTTTTTGGAATATACCGACCACAAGATATGGGAGTCGGCAAAGAGCTTGAATAGTCTCAAAACCCTGAAAATGCCCTAAAATAGGGCATTTCAGTTTTTTAAGCCAACATTAAGCCAACCAAAAACAGCGATATGCAATTTTGAGAAGTCCTCCCGTAGTCATAGGTGGACTAGATTTGCAGTACCAAAAAGTTATCAAGAGTTCTTTACCTAGATGGTATAATTACCTTGTCTGAGGGAGTGTTCCCTTAGTCGGGAAAATCATCAGGATAAGCAACTGGGGATAAGGAGGCAGGAATGAATATTCGATGTGAATTTTGTGGGACCGAATTTAACAGCATAAGAAAGAATTGTCCTAACTGTGGTGCATCATGCGGAGGTAACAAAGAACTCGAAGCAAAAACACTTCAAGAAGAAAAACTTACATCCGAGATGACAAGAATGGCGGCTTCTGATTTTGATAGAGCTCACCCATATAATGAACACTTGACCCCCAAGCATAGAAATATCATTAAAGCGTTGGCCTTGCTTATTGGGATTCTAATGGTTATAGGAGTGATTGTTTTGCTGATAATACTCACAAGTAACGCTCGATAAGGTACAACATTTTATCATGAATATGTTCAACGAAGACCCCGCAAGAATTGTATCAAACTCTTACTTAGAATAGTATTTCTGATTTTTGCTGTTTGGTTTATCCGGGATTGTCATTGCCAGTTTTTCTGAGTCGACAAGAGGTCTCAAATACTTGATTGTAAAGTGTTTAATGCTCTTATATCCAAAATGATCACATATCTCCTTCTTTGATTTAGGAGACGAACAGTAATCCAATATATCTTGGGTGGTAACTTGGGTGGTAACTTGGGTGGTAACTTGGGTGGTATAACCTAAGTTTCTCATAACAAGCCTGAAATCACCTTCATCCGAGTAGAATTCCGGCCTCATAGCTTCGGTATAATTCTCTTGATTCTCGTATTCATCAAGAATCTTTTTGAAGCCGCTACCTCTGCGTTCCATATAATTCATGCGGTCGAACATGTCGGCAATTATAGGATTCCTTGTCTTTGAAGGAACTTGGCGGGGATTTCTTTCCTGAATCGGCTTGCCCTCGAGCATGCCGCCGGGATTGCTTATCTCGATACGATCATCATACATATCGATGTGAACTTCAGCCCCTAACTGAAGATAATCT
>R26__coassemble_464_pt1 | contig 25281 bp, 20 predicted proteins | sample R26__metabat2_low_PE_020 | metagenome-assembled genome bin R26
GGGTTATACTGGCCTACCAGGACACGCTTGAATGTATCTATTACAGAAGCGGTCTCTCCTTCTTCGAGCTTAACGCCGTGATCAAGGAGCACTGCCCTGTCGCAGTATTTACGTATGCTGCTGAGGTCATGGCTGACAAAGAGAATGGTCTTGCCGGCCTTACGGAATTCCTCGAACTTGTGGAAGCACTTGTTCTGGAAGAACACATCTCCTACGGAGAGTGCCTCATCTACGATAAGGATCTCAGGGTCGATGTTGATAGCCACTGCGAATGCAAGTCTTACGAACATACCGGATGAATATGTCTTGACCGGCTGGTTGATGAAGTCTCCGATATCCGCGAAGTCGAGGATCGACTGAAGCTTGGCATCGACCTCTTCCTTGGAGAAACCCATCATCGTGCCGTTGAGATAGACATTCTGAAGACCGGTGTAGTCGGAATTGAATCCCGCTCCCAGCTCTAAGAGCGCTGATATCCGGCCGTTGATCTCGACTTCACCTTCAGTCGGGTTAAGAACTCCCGTGATTATCTTCAGGATCGTGGATTTGCCTGCACCGTTGACACCGATAATGCCGACAGTCTCGCCGCGCTTTATATCAAATGACAGATCTTTAAGCGCGTAGTAATCCTTGTACAGCTTCTTCTTGCCTGCAAGACCGAGTGCATCCTTCACTCTGTCGGAAGTCTTGTCGAAGAGCTTGTACTTCTTGGTAACATTCTTTACTCTGATCGCATATTCTTCATTCATAAGACACCTCTATCAGAGCACGTCGGCAAAATGGACTTTCAGTTTCCTGAACATCGTCGTGCCGAAGACAAAAAGCAGTATGGTCACTGCCCAGAAATATACAGTAAGATCTGACTTCTCGAAGAACCAGGTGTTGTCGATCATGGCATCTCTGTAGCCCTGAACGATATAGAACATCGGGTTCAGCTTGAATATATAGAGCAGCGGTCCGGTAATACCGATCGCGTTGATATTCCACATAATAGGCGTAGACCACATGAATACCTGCATCAGGATTGAGATTATCTGAGACAGGTCCTTGAAGAATACGCAGAATGCACTTGTAAGGTATACAAGTCCCGTAACAAAGCAGATCATGGCAATCGAATAGTAGATTACCTGGACGGAATAAACGGTGGGATAGAGTCCCATACAGATGAACAGGATAAACATGAATGCAACGAATGCGATGTGTACGAAGAGGTTAGCGATTACCTTTACTGCGGGGAGTATTCCGATATTGAACACGACTTTCTTTACAAGGAAGGCATATTCATAGAGTGTGTTGGTACCGGAGATGAGCGCATCCTGGAAGAAGAACCAGGGTACGAGTCCGCTGGTAAGCCAGAGAACGAACGGTACCGGAATACCGTTCCTCAAGCCCTGCGGACCTGCGTGAAGGCCCTTCTCGAATACAAACCAGAACAGGAGGATCGTAACAATGGGCTGAACGAATGCCCATACAGTTCCAAGGTAAGAGCCTGAGAATCTGTTCTTGAAGTCATTCCTTGCGAGGTTAAGAGTGAGCTTCCTGTTGTACCAGATCTCCTTCGGTACCGGTTTGACTGCTTCCCACTTGACTATGAGCAGGAGTGCGATCAGGTCAACGATCGCACATTCGCCGATATTCTTTATGAGCGCGAGCTGCGAATCCGAACCGCGCATGAACAGACCGACATTGACAAGTACGGCAAGAACGACCAGCAGAATTGTAACTATATATCTCTTCTTCATCTTATTATTCTTACTTCAAAATAATGAATGACAGATAATTATATCACAGACGCCCTGATTAGTTTAGTTTGAGGGCTTTGAGCCCGCTTGTGGAGAACCCCAGGGTTCTTCTGTCTCCTGACCCGTAATCTGCCGGGCTCCAGGTATCGGTTGTTATGCTTACGGTATCCGTCTTGCCCGACATGGCGCTCTCAGGCACATCGAATGAGATGTCCTGTCCGTTGTTTGCGCTGTCTATCGTTATATCGGTTATGTGGACACCGTTCACGTCAATGCTCATATCAAGACTCTCTTTGCCGAGCTCTGTAAGCGGGATGCTGTATCCGTGAAGGATCGTGAACTTATATGCACACTTATCAAGTCCGGATAATCTGATCTCCGTCTTGCCTTCTGCCGACCAGCACATTCCGTTGCTCTCAGACGGATGGAATCCCGTTCCCAGGAATCTGCCTGATGCTATGCTGAAGTCGCCTTCGTCTGAAGAATTAAGCTTCGCCTTATCGCCGTATCCGAGGATCACCAGATCGTCTATTGCAGCTATGAGTCTGCCGCCCAGGTTAGAATCTCTGTATTCGGCGTAACTCGTGATGAGCAGGTGATCTTCTGCATTATCCTTAGCATCAGACATATCCGTAAGGCTTATTCCTTCTGATTTGTCCAGGATCACGGATGCCGCATAGAAGAGCTGTCTTACGGTATCGGCCGGAAGCCTCATGTCTATGAGCAAGGGAAGTTCCCGATTGACTTCCAGGAGCTTTGCCATGCTCTTATCCTTGGTTGTCTCGATATATTCGCAGTAATACCCGTCGAATCTGTAATGCGCGCTCATGTACGGATCTCTTAATGCCGTTACGGGGTGATCCTTAAGAAGCCTGATGCGCTCCGCTTCCTCTCTGGCGATATCGCTGTCTTCCATTCTCCTGAAGCCTCTGCTCCTGCCCTCGTAGTGATAGAGTGCGGCATGAGGAGTGAATATGATGCGGTATCCTGCTTCCCTTGCTCTCAGGCACAGGTCGATATCGTTATAGGCAACTGCATATTCTTCGTTAAGACCGCCCAGCTTATCCCAGACGTCCCTGCGGATCATCATGCAGGCGCCGGTCACTGCGGATACATCTGTAACGCATCTGTTGATGCCTCTGTATCCCGGTGCAAGGCTGCTCTCGAATAAGCCGTCATGCATGGACTGGCCGCCGCTCAGGAATATGCCCGCATGCTGTATCGTGTCATCGGGATATCTGAGCATACACCCGACCACTCCTGTATCCTGTCTCTGAGCCAGGCCCAACAGTTCTTCTATCCAGCCTTCAGTGATGACTTCCGTATCGTTATTGAGGAGCAATATGTAATCGCCCGCGGCATTCTCAGCTCCGAAGTTATTGAGTCTCGGGTAGTTGAACTCTCCGCCTTCAGTCCAGTTTACGACCTTGACCTTCGGGTCAGCCTTCAGGCTGTCATAGTACTCGAAGATGTCCTTGTCAGTACTGCCGTTCTCGCAGATGACTATCTCGTAGTTACCGTATGTGCTCTTGCTTAATATCGAATCCACACAGCGCTCCAGGAGCTTCCTGTGGTCCCTGTTAAGTATCACGATCGATACCTTAGGCTCGCCTTCTATGGTATATCTGACTCGGAAGTATCCGGCATCCGGAGTAGTCTCTGCTGTTCCTTTGATGCCCAGCCTGTCCAGCTGTGCCTGGATGGACTTTTGACCGTTTGCATAGACATTGGAGCCTGCCGCAGCCTGCGCGGATACTGATTCCGAATTAAGTCTCCAGTAATAGAGAACCTGCGGTATATGCTCGACTCTGGATGCTCTCTCTGTCATTCTCAGAACGAGGTCATAATCCTGGCTTCCGTCATATGCCTGATCGAAGCCCTCTCCGTCATTCAGGAGAGTCTTCTTGAATGCCACCATGTGGCAGATATAGTTCATGCTCCTGAGAAGATCAGGAGAATAGTCAGGCTTGTAGTAAGGATATGAATCGATGTTGTTCTGAGGAACTCCGGTAAATCTTGATTCATCGGTATAGATGAAGTCAGCACCTGTATCCTCGATCCTTCTCATAACTGAATAAAGCGCCGAAGGATGGAGCAGATCGTCATGATCCAAAAGGACTATCCAGTCTCCCGTTGCCATGGCAAGTGCTTCGTTGGAATTAGAGGAGATACCTCCGTTAGTTATCTTCTTGTATTTGAGCCTGCCTCCGAACGCGGGAGATACTGCCCTGCAGGCTTTCTCTGTGTGCAGATGCTCTCTGTCGGATCCGTCTGCGATGCAGAGCTCGAAGTTGGCATATGTCTGGTCAAGCACACTGCAGAGCATCTCATAGAGCATGTCCTTGTCCGTGTTATATACGGGAACGATTATGCTGAACTTGATAGGATCCTTGAATACGGCCTTCTTCTGTTCTTCGAGCTGTTCTGCGGTATATATGGCCCTGCCGCCGAATGTAAAGTCATGGCGGTAATCGCCGAGTTCCATCCAATCGAGGAAGTCTGTAAAACGTGACAATCCGGTGTTCTTCTCGCGGAGCTTCTTGAGTGTAAGACCGGTTACATCATTCTTCCTCATCAGTTCCAGCCTTAGTCTGGAATTCTCCTGTGTCTGCATATGGCAGACCTGCTCCATGTGAAGAAGCTGCTGCTCGTATAATTCCAGGATATCTTTGTTATCACTCATGATGTTATTCCCCGAACTCATCTATAAGAGCCTTGATCTGCTTAGCGGACTTTTCCCAGCTGTATTTATCCAGAAGAACTGAAGGATCCTTGACTTCTGTTGCCAGGATCTCGTCCATATCTATATTCTCATAATTCGTCGGATCTATATAGTGCGCGCACTCGCCGTATACTTCGGGAAGCGCCGTTACATTCGATACGATAATGTCTCTTGCTCCCGCGCTCACTGCCTCCAGGGGCGGCATGCCGAAGCCTTCGCTAAGAGAAGGCTGTATGAACGCCTTGCAGTGCGCCATCAGCGCCTTGACCTTCTCGTCAGATAAGAATCCCGTAAAGATTACATTCTCGGGGGCGCTTGCCTCTATGTCCTTTGAGTAGTCTGCAAGCGTATTGTGGCCCGTCACAACGAACTTATACCCCGGGTTCTGCCTTGCTGCGGCAAATACCCAGTCCATGTTCTTGTGCTTGTATCTTGAGCCGAGAGAGAAGAAGTATTCTCCCTTTGTGATGTCCTTAATATCAGCAAAGACCGACTCGTCTGCAGTCACTCTTCCTAAGTGCTGCCATCCGCAGTAGACGACCTTGATCTTCTCAGCGGGTACGCCGAAGATCTCGGAGATGTCCTTTCGAGCGTCATAGCTGTCCGTGACGATAAGCTTGGCGTTAACTGCCGCCTTACGCCTCAGGTTCAGTCTTACCTTCTGCACAAAGCGTGAGTAGGGCTTGGTTAGGTAGTTCGTGGAGAACTTCTCCGGCTGGCAGTCGTAGATGAATGTGATGTCGTTACGCTTACGCTGGAGCATCATGCAGATATCGAGGACTATGGTGTCCTTGCTGTTCGCATATTTTGTGAAAGCAGTCTCTCTCCAGTATTCCCTGCCGAACTTGCCGAACTTCATGAGTTCCGGCTTATAGATGACCGTCCTGATCTTATTGAACCTGACGCCGAGGTCGAGCTGTCTCGGCATGACGAGCTCTATGTCGTAGGGCAGGTCCATCTTATCGAGCTCCCTTAAGATCTCGATGGAATACCTCGGGATCCCTACCATGAATCCGCTGGTAAATACTTCGCCGTTGACGACTACTGTCTTCATGCCATTCCCTGCCCTTTGAGAAGATCTATGAGCTGCTCCTTGATGCGGTCGTTATCGAAGTACTTAAGTCTTTCCTTCTCGCCTGCGATGAGCTTCTGTCTCAGCTCATCGTCGGTCATTATGAGGTCTATCGCCTCAGCCACTGCCTTGGGATCCTTATCCTTCAGAAGAAGTCCGGATCCGCCCAGCGTCTCTCCTACTGCTGTGCTGTCGAATGCTATTATCGGTATTCCGAAGTACATCGCTTCAACAAGAGGCACACAGAATCCCTCGTGCTCGCTCATGCATACGAATATGCTTGCTGTCTTGTAGATGGCGAGGATCTGATCGAACGGGATATGACCCGTGAAGATGACGTCTTCGAGACCCAGCTCATCCTTATATGCCTTGAGCTTACGGCAGTAGATATCCGAGTTCTGATAAGAACCTGCGATTATAAGCCTCGACTTCGGATTGATGTACGTGTGGTAATAGTAGAAGGCCGTGATGAGGTCTTCCTGCTTCTTGTTGGGTGCCACACGGCCCGTGAAGACGATGTTGGTATAGCCGTCGCTGTACTTGGCGACTGTCGCATCGTCAGGCTTCTTGTCGTAGTCGGAGAACCTTATGAGTATCGGCAGGCTGTCAACGGGGCATGTGTATCCCAGCTTGATGAGATCGCTCTTGTTGAACTCCGAATCTGCGATGCAGTATTCGGGTGTGTGGGCGAGTCGCCTTACGCTGTCCACGCCTTCAGCGCATCTTTTCTCCATGCTGTAATCGTACTTATGCCAGAATTCCGGCGGAGTGACATTGTGGTATATGATGACGATCTTCGACTTGAACGTCTTGATCTTCTCGTTGAGCTTCGTGCCCGTGGACAGGTGATAGAGGATGACGGTATCAGGGCTGTCCTTGAACCTTCTTATCTTCTCCGCAGTTCTCGCGGGAATCCTCTTGTCTATGTTCTCGGCATAGATGGCCGTGCTGATCCCTGCAGACTTCAGCGCATCCTGAATTGCTATTACGTTGTTGCCTATGGCGTCGCCGTACGCGAGCGTCGGCAGCATCTGGACTATTCTCATGTGTTATCCCTCCCTGCGACATATTCAACGAGCGCAGCAAGTTTCCTGATTATCGTATTCCAATTGAAGTATCTTCCGACATATTCGTATCCCTTTACGCCCATGTCAGCTCTCATGTCACCATGAATGAGAAGCTGAAGTGTCTTGCTCTCGAACCCGTGATAGCTGTGATAGTAGAAGCCGCCTCCGGACTTATCGCAGTGACCTTTTAAGACCGCGCACTCACTGTTGACGAGCACGGGTATCTTGAGGCTGAATGCTTCGAGGACGACTATGGACAGGCTCTCGAATTTGGAAGGCAGCACGAGGAACGACGAACCTGCTATGCCGTCGAACTTATCCTGCTCACTTACGAATCCGAGAGAGACGATATCCTTGTCGTCGGGGATCTTGATGACCGGCTTGCCGAGGAGCACGAGCTTAAGATCAGAAGGATGATTCTGCTTGAACCTTCTGAAGTGCTCGAACAGTTCGGGGCAGTTCTTGCCTTCGTCTATCCTTCCGACGTAGATCATGTAGTTTGTCAGGTTGTATTTGGCCTTGAACCTGTCACCTGATACATCTTCGGGTACATCGACTCCGGCACCTCCGAACTTGAACGGTATCCGGTAGTTGTTGTATTTTGACCTGATGAGAGCCCTCTCTTCATCCGTCTCGAATAAGAATGCCGCAGGCGTCTTGAACACAGCGTCATACATCTTCATGCGGAGGAAGGGTTCGTTGTGTGCAAAGGGCAGTACGATCGCTTTGTCTGCGACCTCTCTTATTCCCATCACCGTGGTGTAGTAGAGGTATGTGCAGAAGAGGAACACGTCGTAATCGTCTTTGCCTTCTCTGATGGCATCGATAAGTGCGGGAACATAAGGGCCCTGTGCCTTGAGCCATTCTTCCTCTTCTTCCTGACTAAGGCCGGCAGATAGGAATCTGCCGTTGATCGCATCAAACTCATCCTGGACTCTCGTCTTTGCCACGGAGAATCTGTGAACCGTTACGCCGTTGATGACTTCTTCGTCTTTGTCATATTCATCTGCCCATGTCATGTAGTCTATCGCCTTGGTGGTGAATACATGCACGTCATAGTCAGAGGCCATCCTCTCGGCGAGCTGGCGTGTCAGAAGCTCGGCACCGCCGTTTACTTCAAGACCGTATCTTTGAACTGTAAAACAGATCTTCCTCACTTTGGATCACGCTTGCTTTCCTTCGAGTTCCGCTATTCTTTTCTCGAGCTGCTCGATCTTCTGTTCGAGCAGGATGACTCTCGTATCGAGGTCTTCCGTGAACTTCTCCTGGGCATCCATGAATTCCTTCGCGTCTGCCTGCTTCTTGCCGCTGTCTCCGCCCTCCTGCTCCGTGATATAGGCATCGATCTGGGCGAGCGCTCTTGCCGTCGCACCGTTGAAGAGATTCTGGCTCTCTACCATAGGTGCCACAGCAGGCTTGCAGAGCTTCCTTATGACCTTCTTGATCGCGAGCTTGAGCCCGGAGCCGTCCATCGGCTGCAGGTAATCAACACCCTTGGATGAATCCGCATAGTAGATCTCGTTGGACAGCTCATCGTGGCTGTATTCAGGCTTCTCGTATTTGTCGTATCCGCCTGCGGAGACATCGTCGAACTTAAGGTCTAAGTCTGTGTATCCGCGCTCCCTGATCCTGTCTTGGATCTTAGCCATTATCTCTTCTGTGTTGATATTGTTCTCTGCCATATCAGTTATCTCCTTCGCGGTTGATAAGGTCTTTGAAGTATGCGATGAATTTGTCCGTTATTACGTCCCAGGCGAAGTTCTCCTTTACGAACTTCCTGCCGTTTATGCCCATCTGAGAAGCTTCTTCTTCGTGCCCCAGTATATATTCGACTGTTCCTTCGAACTCCGGGTAATTAGTAAACCAGAGCCCGCCGTTGGACTTGGATGCGAAGTTCTTTGTCACGGCACACTTGCCGTTTACGATGACGGGGCGTCCTGCGAGCCAGCTCTCCATTATGACTATCGAGAAGCTCTCGTAGAACGACGGCTGGCAAAGAAGCTCTGCTGCAGCATAGGCATCGTACTTGTCCTGGATATCGACGAATCCGAGATCCATAACGTCATCTCTTATGTTCTTCGGGATATCGATGGCTCCGCCTCCGATGAGGACGAGCTTAAGACCGTCTTCGTGGCTTGCTTTGTATCTGGCAAAGAACTTGAGGAGCACATCCACGCCCTTGCCCGGATCCTTACGGCCGGCATAGAGTATGAACTTGTCCTTTATTCCGAACTTGTCCCTGAAGCGCTGTGCGTCTGAAGTGAACTCGGTGTTTACTCCTGCGCCGAGCGTTCTGTCATCTACCGATGTGAGATCATATACTCTCTCTGCAAGTTCCTTCTCCGGGTCAGACAGGAAGATCATGCCTGCAATATCCGGGAATAATTCCTTGAACGGAGACAGGTAGATATAGCTCTCGTCGTGAAGGCAGGGTATGAGTACTGACTTCTCGGGGCATACCGCGATGCCGTTATAAGTCGTTCCGAACATATACGGGATATATACGAACAGGTCGTATTCGTCCCTGTGTTCATCCATATATGCATAGAGATCGTCGCTGTTGATCATCTCGTCGATGAAGGTTATCTCCTCGTCAGCAGTGAGCCTTAAGCCCTTCATGAGCTTGTAGTTGACCATGTCGAAGGCCTTGGAGTCTCTCTTCCTTACCTTGAAGCGTCTGACCTTCACGCCGCCTTCTTCCGTGAGGCCTTCCTTGTGGAAATCCTTGTTCCAGTCGGAGCCGAACTTCTCGACGCAGGTCGTGAGGACCTCGACTTCAGCCTTGCCCTGAAGGTGCTTTACTATTCCGCGGAGCTCGGCTTCAGCGCCGCCCGGGATGTTATCTCCGTACCACGGTGTGACGAAACCAATCTTCATGTATCTTCCTCCAGGAGTTTTCCCACGTTCTCTACGAATCTGTCCTTGGTATATCTGGAGAGTATCATGCGCTTTGCATTCTCTCCGTATTCGGCTCTGAGCGCATCGTCTTCGCAGAGCGTATCGAGAGCCTTTGCATATGCATCGGTGTCCATCAGCGGGCACTCGATGCCTGTCAGCTTATCCTGACTTAAGTAGTTCACGCCGCTACCCGGGATCGTGAATGTAATCGCCGGACTGCCGAAGAACATGCCTTCAGCAAGAGCGAGGCCGAAGCCTTCCGACCTTGTTACCGACGGGAATATGGTGAGGTCTGACGCCTCGAGGTAAGACCTCTTGACCGAGTCGTCTATCCTTCCTATGAACCTGATCTTATCCACGCCTTCAGCCTGAGCCTTGAGCTTGGCCGTATCTTCACCGTCTCCTGCGATGAATATGAGGAGCTTGTCAGATGTCGTCTTCTTCACCGCTTCGATGAGATAATCGAGGCCCTTATATGCGACGTGACGTCCGATGAAGAATCCCAGGATCTTGCCGGGGTTGTCTTCCCTGATCTTCGCTGCTGCTTGCCTTTCCGCATCGTTCAGAACAAGCGTATCGTCTGCGATCATGTAGGGAAGGATGTATTTCTTATCGCCGAATTCATTCGAATATCTGCTCATCTCGAGGTGTATCGGAGTCGCCCCGAGGATCTTGTCCGATGCCTTGATGAGCGCCCTGTCCTGCCCTCTGAAGAAAGCTCTCACGAACTTCTGCTTCGTGATATCGAGATGCCAGTAGATATAGAGTTTGAAGCTCTTGCCGTTCTTCCTGATATATGACAGGAGCTTGGAAGCGACATAAGGATTCGGGTAGTGGAATATGACCACGTCGGGCTTATATTCATCCAGGACCTTCGTGAGGTTCTTTTTGTACTCTGGTGCGATGGCCTGGGACATTATCTTGGCCTTGGAAGCGACGCGGATGACATCCACTCCGTCGACCTTGTCGGTAACTGTCTCATGCCTTCTGGTAGTTGTCTCTCCGTCTGTGGAGTCCTCGTTGAAGCAGATGACCTTGTTCTCTGCCCCGATAGCATTAAATGCACCGACCAGGTCTCTTGTTACCTGCTCGGTGCCTCCCAGGAAGGGATACATGTACTTTGCTATCTGAAGTACTCTCATTTACGGTAGTTCTCGTACATTTCCTTAAGCGTGTCGAAGATATCGTGCTCCGGCGCCCAGCCGAGCTCGGCTTTTATAAGGCTGTTGTCGCAGCATATTACCGGAGTGTCCGTCGGACGGATCCTCGCGGGATCCACGTTGACGGTTATCTCCTGTGATGACAGCGAAGTTATGGTCTTCAGCATGTCTTCGAGTGAGTGAGCGATGCCTGAACCGATGTTATACGCCTTTCCGGGCTGCCCTTTCTCCACTATTAACCTGTAAGCTCTTACGATGTCTCTTACATCGCTGAAGTCTCTTCTTACCTTGAGGTTGCCGACGTTCATTACGCCGGGCCTGCCTGACTTATCTATCTCGGCTGCCTGCTTGCACCATGAAGGCAGTACGAAGTTGTCTGCCTGCCCTACGCCCGTGTGATTGAACGCCCTGACGAGATACACATCGATGCCGAACTCGCGTCCGTAGAGAGCGGCAAAGCTCTCCTGCGTCATCTTGGAGATTCCGTAGGGGCTGTTCGAATCAAGAGGTGATGTCTCGCTTACGGGAGCCGATGCCGGAGCATATTCCTCGGACGAACCGATGAACATGACCTTGGGCATGTTGTCCTTGTCATAGCAAGAGCCTACTGCCTGAAGTATGTTAAGAGAGCCGTTAACGTTTACCGATATCGTAAGCTGCGGCATCTTCCATGACTGGCCTACGCTGCTTATGGCGGCGAGGTTGACGATGATGTCGGGCATCACCTTGGTGATTACCGCCTTAACGTCTTCGGCGCTTAAGAGGTCGCAGGAGATGAACTGATCATCCGCCCAATCGGGAACTCTTATGTCAGAACCCGTGACCTCGTAGCCGTTCGAGGTGAACTCGTCAGTCAGATACTTTCCGACGAATCCGCCGCAGCCGAATATCAGGACCTTCTTACCGTCTGCCATATCGATCAAGCCTTAGTTTCCGCTTCCTTCTTAGCGAGTTCCAGGTCGTGCTGTGCCATGATGCGGCATAGCTCTTCGTAGGATGTCTTCTGAGGGTTCCAGCCGAGCTTTGTCTTTGCCTTTGTGGGATCGCCCCAGAGATTTACAACGTCAGTAGGTCTGTACCACTGAGGGTTGACGCAGACGACCATCTTGCCGGTAGCCTTGTCGTAGCCCTTCTCTTCGAGTCCTTCACCCTTCCACTCGATCTCGATGCCGTCATTGGCAAATGCGAGCGTGGTGAACTCTCTTACAGTGTGCTGAACGCCTGTGGCGATGACGTAATCGTCAGGCTCGTCCTGCTGAAGGATCAGCCACATGCACTCTACGTAATCCTTGGCATAGCCCCAGTCACGGAGTGAATCGAGGTTGCCGAGCTCTAAGTGATCCTGAAGTCCGCATGCGATCCTGCCTGCAGCGAGAGTGATCTTCCTTGTAACGAAGTTCTCGCCTCTTCTCTCAGACTCGTGGTTGAAGAGGATGCCGTTGCAGCAGAACATGCCGTATGCGTCACGATATTCCTTCATCATCCAGAAGCCGTACTGCTTTGCTACAGCATAGGGGCTGAAAGGATGGAACGGTGTGTTCTCATTCTGGGGAACTTCCTCTACCTTGCCATAGAGCTCGGATGTGGAAGCCTGATATATCTTTGTCTTCTTCTCGAATCCCAGCATGCGGACAGCTTCGAGGATCCTGAGTACGCCCAGTGCATCAACGTCGCCCGTGTACTCGGCAGCGTCGAAGCTTACCTGTACGTGGCTCTGTGCTGCAAGGTTATATATCTCATCAGGTTCGACCTCTTTGACCGCACGGATTATGGAAGTGGAATCAGACAGATCGCCTTCGTGAATGTGAAGCTTATCTAAGATATGGTCGATACGGGAAGTTGTAGAGACAGAAGCTCTTCTGATGATGCCGTGCACCTCGTAACCTTTCTCGAGCAGGAACTCTGCGAGATACGAACCGTCCTGGCCTGTGATACCTGTGATGAGTGCTTTCTTCATTGTGTTGGTCTCCTTTGTATTATCTCGTGTATTTTAACATCTGACTTTGATGAGTTCAGCCTGGCCCAGCATGCTGCAGCGTCCTATGCCGGCCGGGATGAAGATGCAATCGCCTCTCTTGAACCTCAGAGGCTTATCCATGTCGCCGCAGGTGATGCCGCCGTTGCCTTCCGTGCAGAGCAGTATCTGGAACGAGGTCTCAAGAACCGAGAACGTCACGCCCATGCTGACCATGATGCGCTCGGTATCGAAGTACCTGCACCTCGAGAGAGTCTCTCTCGATGCGCCCGGCTGGAATCTTACGAACCTGGGCTTCTGGCGGACGTCCTTCCTCGCCTTCATGTCCATGATCTCCAGCGCCTTGTCGATGTGGAGCTCACGCTTGTTGCCGTCCTTGTCCGTCCTGTTGTAGTCGTAGATCCTGTATGTGACGTTCGAGTTCTCCTGGATCTCAACGAGGAGTATCCCCGCGCCTATCGCGTGGACCGTGCCTGCCGGGATGAGGAAGACGTCGCCCTTCTGGACCTTTAAGTGAAGCAGGTGCTTGGTAAGGGTGCCTGCTGCGGCATCCTTCCTGAGCTGGTCAGGAGTAATATCGTGCTTGAAGCCGCAGATGAGCTCGGCGCCCGGCTTGGCGTCTAAGACATACCACATCTCGGTCTTGCCCCTCTGCTGCTCGTTCTCGCCTGCATATTCGTCGCCCGGATGGACCTGTACGGAGAGGTCCTGTGCCGCGTCGATGAACTTAACGAGGAGCGGGAAGCCCGTGTCCTTTGCTTTCGAGCCGATGAACTCAGGGTGTGCGTCTAAGACCTCAGTGAGAGTCTGCCCCTTGAACTGCCCCGATGCCACGACGGACGGACCGTCCGGGTGTACCGAACACTCCCATGATTCCGCGAGGGGCATCATGTCCGTCTTCTTGCCGTAATCGGACTTAAGTCTGGTTCCTCCCCAGAGATAGTCCTTATAGGCGGGCCTGAGCAGCATTGCTTCCATATGTACCGTTGCTTTCCTTTATCCTTCGAACGGATAGACTGTCTTGTCTTCCGCGCTTATCTCGTCGCCGATCTGGATCTCGATGATGCCGAGGTCGCAGTCCGGGTCAGCTATTATCGTGTGCTTGCAGCCTGCGGCGATGCTGATGACGTCGCCCGGCCTTACCTTCTGTTCCATGCCGTCGATGACAGCCGTGCCTGTGCCTGAAGCGATAGTCCAGACTTCGTCTCTTCTGTCATGGCTCTGGTATGTCATCCTGCTTCCTGCGTGAACGAGGGCCCTTACCGTCATCGCGCCCGGCTGGACGTCAATGACCGTATATGTTCCCCACGACTTGTCTGCATAGCGAACGCCCGTGCTGATCTTGTCGACGTAGGGCTTCATGTATCCCGACTGCTCCTTGTCGGATACGAGGATGCCGTCGCAGGATGCAGCGACCACCATGTTCTTCGCGCCCATGACGAGTACCGGGATATCGAGCTCGTTGATGACGTTGGTGTTCTCGCAAGTATCGTCTAATGTGGCGTTGCCCATGGCCTTGTCAGCCATCGCTTCGCTCATCATGTTCCAGGTGCCGACGTCCTTCCACTGTCCCGCGTATCTTACGACGCTGATGGACTTCTCCTTCTCGACTACCGCATAGTCAAAGGAGATCTTCGTGCAGGTATCGTACTTGTCGTAGAGGTCTCTGTAGTCAGTGAAGTCGATGAGCTCGTGTGCGATCTTCATGAGATAGCCGAGCTTGAAAGCAAACACTCCCGCGTTCCACATCGCGCCCTGGGCGAGGTATTTCTTCGCGGTCTCCGTATCGGGCTTCTCCTTGAACTCCTTGACGGGAGCAACGGCGCCCTCAGATTCGGGGATGATGTATCCGTACTTGTCGGAAGGATATGTGGGCTCGACGCCCATGAGAGTGATGTTCGCCTTGCCTGCGAGGACTTCCTTCTCGAGGCTCGCGACGCACTCATAGTAATCGTCTTCGACGTAGGGGTCTACCGGGCAGACAACGACGCACTCATCGCCATTTACTCCGAGTTCGTCATGAAGATAAGCCGATGCCAGTGCGATTGCCGGGAAAGTGTCTCTTCTGCAGGGCTCGACGCAGATGGATACCTTATCGCCGAGCTGTGATGAGATGGCTGGCACCTGTGACTTGGAAGTGGCGATCGTGAGGCGTGCGCCCTTATCTACGTTCGTTACCTGACGGTACACTCTCTGCACCATCGACTCGTAGTTGCCGTCGCCGTCCTTGAACAGCTTGATGAACTGCTTGGATCTTATCTCGTTTGACAGCGGCCAGAGTCTCTTGCCGGAACCGCCGGACAGAAGGATTATGTTCATTCTTGTGCCTCCGTTATCTCATGTATTCAGCAAGGTCTTCGGATATCTTCTCTTCGATCGCGCGTGCTTCCTGCTCGTCTCCTGCCACCACTGAGATGTAGGTCTTGAGCTTGGGCTCCGTGCCCGAAGGTCTTACGACGACCGAGCCGCCCTCGATGAAGAACTTCAGCACGTCTGATGCGGGAAGCCCGTCGATGCCCTTCGAGTAGTCCTTAAGGGATTCTGTCTTCCTGTCTCCAAATGTATCCTTGCCTTCGCGGAACTTCTTCATGATGTCCTGCATCTTGGCAAATCCCGCGGAGCCATCGAACTCATATGAGTGCAGGGTGTTCAGGCAGTAGCCGAACTTATTGTAGAGCTCATCCAGCTTATCAAGTATGCTGATGCCTCTCGTCTTATAGTACGCGAACATCTCGCAGATCATGAAGGCAGCGTCTACCGCATCCTTGTCTCTTACATAAGAGCCCGTGAGATATCCGTAGGATTCTTCGAATCCGCAGATATAGGAATCCTCTTTGCCCTTAGCTTCGAGTATTCCGATCTGCTCGCCGATGAACTTGAAGCCCGTGAGTACGTTGATGGTCTTAACGCCGTAGCTTGCAGCTATCTTCTCGGCAAGATCCATCGTGACGATCGTCTTGACGAATACGGGATCATTCGGCATCTTGCCGTGCTTTGTTCTCTGGCTGCAGATGAAGTCGAGAAGGAGTATTCCCACTTCGTTGCCCGTTACGAGCTTGTACTCGCCATTCTTGTCTCTTACCGCGATGCCGCATCTGTCGCTGTCGGGGTCTGTCGCGAGGAGGAGGTCAGCGCCTGTCTTTGCCGCATACTCCATGCCGAGCTGCATTGCCTCTTTGATCTCCGGGTTCGGATAAGGGCAGGTCGGGAAGTTGCCGTCCGGCTGCTCCTGCTCAGCTACAACCGTGATATTCGTAAAGCCCGTCTCCTTCAGCGTTCTTGTTACAGGCTTGAGTCCTGCGCCGTTAAGGGGCGTATATACGATGGCGACGTTCCTGTCGATCTCGTCTCCGAAGAGGACCGACTGCTTCTTTACTTCTTCGACGAAGCCGGTGTAAACGTCTTCACCGATGTATGTGATCCTGCCTTCTGCGACAAAGCTGTCAAAGTCACCGGTCTTCACGCCTTCAAAGATATCCACCGCCTCGATCCTCTCCAGGATCTCAGCCGCAGCTTCCGTCGTGATCTGGCAGCCGTCTGCGCCGTAGACCTTGTAGCCGTTGTATTTCGAGGGGTTGTGTGATGCCGTTACCATGATGCCCGCATCGCATCCCAAAGCGCGCACAGCGTAGGACAGGCAGGGTGTCGGCATGAGCTCCGTATAGAGATGGACCCTGATGCCGTTTGCGGCGAATACCGCGGATGCCGTCCTGCTGAACAGGCCGGACTTGATCCTGCTGTCGTATGAGACTGCGATGGAGTGATCTCCCGGCTTGGAGTTGACGTAGTCAGCGAGGCCCTGTGATGCTTTCGCGACCGTGTAGACGTTCATGCGGTTCGTGCCGGCGCCGATGACGCCCCTCAAGCCGCCCGTGCCGAAAGCGAGGTCACGATAGAAAGAGTCTTCTATCTGAGCCTCGTCCATTGCTTTAAGTTCTTGTGTGAGATCTTCGTCTGCCGTAGCGTTCTTAAGCCACAGCTCGTATGTTGCGTTTAAATCCTGAGCCACTTTATCTATCCTCTCCGAATTTTAATCCCATATATTTTATATTAAATAATATAGGAGTTCAACGAGGGGTTGGTTCAGGCCGCCCTTTCCCTGCGCGCGAGCCTTCTCGTACGGAGATTCTTAAGAGCGATCTTCGCCATCGTGATGATGTACAGATATTCAGCGGGTGTCATAACTTGATCTTGTACCTCAGCAGGATCTTGCCGCCTGCCTTCTTGATGTAGATGGACATGTACGTCGTCTCGGGATCGTAGTCCTTCATGTCGAAGGAGCACGCATACGACTTGGACGCGCTGTCGAAAACAAGCTCGTAGTAATCGGGAGAGCCTACATTATCGGCATCCCAGACATAGAGGTCCGCCGTGCCCGTGTTGTTCAGGTTGATCTCGCTCGCGACGTCGTTGACCGCGACGTTGCATCTCGTGCCGAAGAAGTTCGTGATGGTATAGGATACCTCTCCGCCTGTGCACTCGGGCGTGTAGCTCTTGTAGTATGTATCGAAAGTGGCAACGTCGAGCACTTCGCCTGTCTGGTTGTCCACCACGACAAAGCAGAGTCCCCTGAGGCCCGGTGCGTAGTTGACGCCGTCCACGAGGATCGTGGAGAACTTCGCGTCGTCCTTGTCGTAGCCCGTGCCTGCGATCGAATATGTCTGGCCGCCCGGGAGCGTGCCCTCGGATGAGATGACCTGCTCGTCAGCCGAGCATCCTTCAGCGATGACCTCGCCGCCGTTTGTCGCGACGCCGTACCATGCCATGCCGAATCCCTCGTCAAAGCCTGCCTCGAGGCCGAAGTTGTCTCTAAGAAGAGCGAGCGTGGAATCCGCGATGTGCCTTGAAGCGTCCTGCGAAGTAGCCGCGAGTATCGTTACGTCCGCCTGGCCGTCAACATATGTAAGGAATTCGTCGATGTCCCTGTTCAGGTAGAAGTACGGATCGTTGAGATCCATGTAGTTCTCGTATATGAGGTTAACGTCGCCGTCCATGTCAGTGACGGTGATGGTCATTCTCTCTGTTGTGGCGTCTGCAAATCTCGAGACGTCGAAGTCCGCCGTATACGACAGGTCGCCCTGGAGCGCCATGTCATAGGTCGTGATGTCCGTGCCGTACTCGTTGGAGATGGTGAGCGTCATTGCCTGGATGGGCTCGTCCGTGATCTCGATGCCCTCGAGCTTGATCGTGGCCTGATCGACCCTGCCGTCCGTGATGACCGGATCGTAGGACAGTTGCAGGACGGAATTGGTCTTGAAGACCTCCGCATCGAACGGGTTATATGCCGCGATGACATCCTTGATGAAGTCCGAATTCTTCTTGAGTTCGCCGTTCACGTAGTTCGTGCCGTACTCTTCGACCAGGGTCTTCGTGTCCGAATACAGGTTCGTGCCGAGCCCCAGCCGGTCTCCTTCTATCGTCCAGCCCAGAGCCGCGAGTGTCGTCGGGAAGAGGTCGAAGGTGGAGAAATACCTCTCCTCGGCAGGCTCTGCGGGGACTGCATTGAGGATGACGCAGAACGTCTTCCTCTCGTACGACGGCTCGATCTTCTCGCAGAAGTTGGAGTCCATCGTGATGTGGTCGCCGCAGATGACTATCGTCGTGTTCTCGTAGAACTCCTGCGCCTTGATCCACTCTACAAACTCAAATACCTGCTTGTCGGAACAAGCTATAACGTTGGCGTACTGGTTGCCGGGGTACTTGTCCTCACACAGGTCGCACACCCAGCCGTCCTCGAAATGCGTATCTACCGTGAGCATCGTGAAGTTGAACGGCTCCGGCTTGGACGCGAGGTCGAGAATCTCCTCTTTCGCGAATTCGAACAGCCTTGTGTCTTCGTATCCCCACCAGACCTTGTAACCCTGGGGGATATAGCCGTTCTCCATCGCATATACGTAGTCGAAGATCTTATAGTTGCCGTGACCTGAGAAATACTGCGCCCTGCCGCCGAAGACCGCGTCGGAACCTACGAGGAGCTCCTGGTTGTAGCCCTCTTTCGCGAGGATGTCGCCAATGGTCGTGGCACCGGGATAGAAAGTGTCCTGCGTGCCGGCAGCGTTGCCGACCTCCTCCATCGCGGGAAGGCCTGCGGTCTGGGCGACCATCGCGCCCGAAGTAAATGTCGCGCCGTGAAGTGAGAGCGCGCCGTTCAGCTTGCCCGTGCTGCCGTTGAAGCAGCATCCCTCGTTAAGCGCGTAGTTGGTCAGGTTGGGAATGTAGTTGTCGTCATAAGCTCCGCCGCTGTCCTTGTCGGAATATGTGGCCTCCATGGACTCGAGGAAGATGTAGATGAGGTTCCTCTGCTCGCCCGGAGCCTGGAGCACGACCGTGTTGGGGTCGACGTAATTGTCCTGGATGAAGTCCGAGCTCTCGCCGATGTTCTGGAAATACCCTACAACGTCATACTTGTTGCAGAAACAAAAAGTCGTGATGCCGAGGGAGACTACGAGTACGAGGCTTACTGCCACGTTGATTATCTTCACAAGCTTCTGCTTGTTTTCTTTCTTCTTGAGCACGATGTTGAGCGTTACGAGCGCGGCCGCGATAAGAAGCGAAGGCGTCAGCGCACGGAAGATGAAGCTCCAGATAACGTCGGGATTCGTGCCCTTGATCGGCGCGAACAGATGATAGACGATCTCATCGAAGGTGATGTGCCTCCAGATATCCATCGTCCACAGCATCGCAAAGATCAGAAGTCCAAGCACCAGTGCCAGAACTCCTATACCGATTATCCCTAGAATGTGCCCTACTTTTTTCATTCCGCGATAATAATAATGGAATTCCCGCCGTTCGTTGACTTGGTAAAAGTCTGATTTGCACAAATCAGCGTGGTCGGTTTTTGTGGAATTTGCACCAACGGCGGGGTTTCCGGGCCTGCTTCCGGGCATTCCCGGAGCCTTCCACCGAGCCTGTTAGAAAATTTTTAGCCTTTTGGGGCTGTTTTTTCTAAAAATTGGCTAAATTAGCCTTTTTTTAGATTTTTTCGCCCTTTTTGGCTAATTATTTTCTAACTCGGTCACCCAAGCACAAAAAAGGGCCGACTCGAATTGCGTCAGCCCTTATGGTGGAGCGGGATACGAGACTTGAACTCGCGACTTTCACCTTGGCAAGGTGACACTCTACCACTGAGTTAATCCCGCGTGCTTGAATATTATATGAGGGAGGTCTTCATTTGTCAACACCGATTTTGCAGCCGCCGCAGACCCGCATTAATCCTCGCCCAGGTCGCTGATGTCTGCATCGAGCGAGACCTTGACTTCATAGTCCGGCGCGACTTCTTTGACGTCCGCGACTATATGCTCATAGAGCTCCTTGATGTTGGCCTCGTCAAAATCGATGACTATGTCGAACGTGATCCTCTTGCGCTTCTCGTCGATATAGAATCCGTGCATCTGGATGACGTTGTCGTGATCCATGACGAGCCTGGTGATCTCGCTCCTGATCCGCATCGCCTCGTTATCGCCGGTGTTCCTGGAGTACAGGCCTACCGCCGTAAGTATGATCGCAGTCTCCGCGTAGACATCCTCGACGATGTCTCTCGTCAGCTGGTCAAACTCCTTGGCAGTCACTGTATCATCGACTTCAACGTGGAGCGAGCCCAGGAATCTGTCCGGTCCGTAATTATGGAGCACGACATCGTACACGCCGTAGACTCCGGGCATTTTATTGACGATCTCCTTGACCTTCCTGGTGTATTCGCCCTCGACCCTGTGGCCGAGCATGTCGTCGATGGCATCCTTGATCGTCTCGTAGCCTGCCTTCAGGATGAAGACCGAGATGAGGATGCTGACATAAGCTTCGGCATTGAAGCCGGTCGCGAGGAATATGATCGCCGAGATGAGGACGGCCGTGGACAGGACTGCATCGAAGAGCGCGTCGGTACCGGAAGCCTTGAGCAGTTCGGACTTCGCCTGAGCGGCCTTCTTACGGAAGTAGAGTCCGAGGAATATCTTGACTAAGATAGCCACGCCGATGATGACGAGCGAGACCATGTTGTGGTCGGGCGGTTCGGGTGAGATTATCTTCTTGACGGATTCGACCAGAGCCGTGATGCCGGCGTAGAGGATCAGCAGTGCGACCGCCATCTGGCTCAGGTACTCTACCCTGCCGTGGCCGAGCGGGTGCTTCTTGTCCGGCTTCTTGCCGGCGATTTTCGTGCCGATGATGGTGATTACGGACGAAAGCGCGTCCGAGAGGTTGTTGACTGCGTCCAATACCATCGCGATGGAGTTGACCGCCAGTCCCGCGGCGGCCTTGAAGCCTGCTAGCAGCACATTCGCCACGATGCCTACGATTCCCGTTCTTACTACTGTCTTCTCTCTGTTTTCCATATGCTCATTATAACAAAAACCGCGCCCGACTTGCATCGAACGCGGAATTCCAACTCAAATTTATCCTACTTTACTCTGCCGGACTGAACATGTCCTTTCCGACTCCGCAAATGGGGCAGACCCAATCTTCGGGGATGTCCTCAAATGCCGTTCCGGGTGCGATGCCGCTGTCCGGATCTCCGAGCGCCGGGTCGTAGATGTAGCCGCAGGCGCTGCAAACGTATTTCTGCATAGGTTGGTACCTCCTTCTTTTGTCTTCACCCTATGATTAAAGCATATACGGAAAAGTGTAAAAAAGATACCAATTCTAATGAATAAATTGTAACTTTACGTGAAGGTCCGGCGTCCGGCAGTAGAAAACCCCGCGGATCCCATAACCGCGGGGTTTTCATGCCTTAACCTATTCCCTTATTCCTATCCCTTATTTCCTGCGCCTGTATCGCCGGCTGCCTGCGGTAACTTCAGATTCCTTAGGAGGTCTTCCTTTTGTTTACGCCTTAATGATATATTTGTTCTAGGACAGGTTACATATCAGCCTGCGCGGATTAACCGCACGGTTTTCCGCGACCATCGCGAAATAGAGGTGCTATCACATGGGCAGACAGTCTATCAAGGAAAACAAGAACATCTACTTCACAAGCCGTGAGGCAGCGGGCCTCACCAGAGAAGCCGCCGCAGACCGCATGCCCGGGATGGGCCCCGACCGCATCGAGAGGATCGAATCCGAGAAGGTCTACCCCCGCCCGGAAGATGTTACCGCCATGGCTGATGCTTACAAGGCACCCGAACTGCTGAACTATTACTGCACTGCAGAGTGCCCGATCGGCAAGCGCACGGTGATACCCGTTGACGCCAAGGAACTCTCGCAGATCGCACTTTCCATGCTCAAGTCACTGGGCGAGCTGGATAGCCGTAAGGACAAGCTCATCGATATTGCCATCGACAACAAGATCGATTCCAGCGAGCTGCCTGAATTCGTCGCGATCAAGGACGCGCTCGCCGACATCGCCATGACTGCCGGCACTATGCAGCTATGGATTGACAAGATGATCGCGACCGGCAAGATCACTGAAGAAGAGATGGACGCGGCGCGCGGCCGCAATTGACCGCTGCGAAGCGGATCCGCTGATTCAAAGCCAAACAAAAAAGGACTGCATTGCTGCAGTCCTTTCTTATTTCAGTTGCTTGCGCTTACGCCAATCCGAAGTACTGTGCTATTACGAGTGCCTCGTCCGCTGCAAGTTTCTTCAGGTTGTCGTCGTTGAGCATCCATTTCGCGCTGTTGGGGTTCGTATAGAAGCTGTGCTCGAGGAGAACGCCCGGTACGCCGACAGCGGTGCATCCCCTGAGAACTCCGTAGTAGTCGCCGTTCTCGCCTTCTCTGTGGTAGAGCTGTGCCGGAGCTACGCCCATATCCTTCTGGATGACCTGCGCGAGCTGCATGCCGATCTTGTCGGCCGAGCCGTTGATGCAGCAGTAAGCGGAAGGGTTGGAGTACGAAGTGTTAGAGCTTGCATCGGAGTGGATACTGATGAACAGGTCGCAGCCCTGTGCCGCCAGGCCTCTGTCGTAGACGCCCATGCTCTCGTACTGGCTGCCTCTGGTCAGCACGACGATGATGCCGTATTTCTCGAGCTCTTCCTTGAGGTAGAGGTGGAACTTCCATGTGAAGTCGGACTCATAGTACTCAGGAACTGACGGGCTCTTATTGTACTTGCCGATGTGGCCTGCGTCGAGGCAGACGATGATCTTGTCATCACAGGGATAGCACGGTACCGGAGCGTCGCTCTTGACGCCCTCGATATCGCCGGGCTTGCTGCCGCCCTTAGCTACGAGGACGATCTGGATAGCCTCGAGTCTCTTGCCCATGCCCTGTGTGCCTGCGAACTCACCGTTCTTGGCCCAGTCGAGCCAGCCGAAATACTCGCTGTGTACTCTGTAGTAAATGTCATAGTAGTTGGCAACATCGCCGGTCAGCTCGATCTTGATTCCCTCGAGCCTCTTGGACTGGCCGTACGTGCCCGCCAATTCTCCGTCGGTCCTCCAGGTCTGCCAGCCGATGTCCTGCACGTGTGTAGTGTACTTGACGCCGCCGGAATACTTGGTGCCTACATAGTCGATATAGATGCCTTCAAGTCTTCTGCCCTTGCCGGTAGAACCTGAGCACTTACCGTCAGTTGCCCAGCTCGACTCCCAGCCGACATCCTGGATGTGTGTCTTGTAAGCCAGGAGGCAGTCTGAGCCAGAATAGAACTGGTCGGTGCTGATAAGCTTAACATGCAGCTTCTCGAGACGCTTGGACTCGCCTGTGGTGCCTGCGAGCTGTCCTTCGCTTACCCATCCCTGCGAATCGCCGTAATCCTGGATGTGTACCCAGTACTGGATCGTGAAGTGGTTAGCGAGCTCGCCCGTGAGCTGCATGTAGATGCCCTCGAGTCTCTTGGCCTGGCCGGAAGTGCCTGCAGCGCCGCCTGCCTGTACCCAGTCCATCCAGCCGATATCCTGGACATGGACCTTGTACTCGATGGTACCCTCGTATCCCGTGTTGTTCTCGAAATTGATCGTGATGCTCTCGAGACGTCTGGACAGACCTTCCGTACCGAGCACGAGCTCACCCGTGGTCGAATCGAAAGTGCCGGGCGTATCGCCCTGGTCCTGAACGTGTGCAACACCCGACAGCTTGTAAGGAACATCAGCCGATACGTTCTCGGGGAACAGCTTAAGGCCGGTGAACATTACGATGACCGCGAGTGCGACAGAGAAGATCCTTCTCATTGTTTTAGTTGTAGTCATGGTATCACCCTTTTTATTTATGATTTTATAAAACCTATTATAGCCCTGCGTGATATATAAAATGAGTCAAAAATGTTGCAAAATGGAGCGGGTTACGAGGCTCGAACTCGCGACATTCAGCTTGGGAAGCTGACACTCTACCAACTGAGTTAAACCCGCATGTCAAAGATTTTAAAGCAGAGCCCCTCTTAAGTCAAACCTTCCACGGGCGCCATCGCGACCCCCGGATCTCCCGCGAAAGCCTCGAGATTCTCGCACATCTCATGCCTGTAATCCCCCTTAACATAGGGCAGCCAGAACTGCTGGTCGGAGAAGTTCGCCCAGATGAGCATGTAAGCGCAGCGCCTGCCGCCCTCCGCGCCCTGCAGGCACGAAAGCACATCCGTGAACCACTTTCGGTTGGCGTTGCCGGACGGTGCGAGACCCTCGAAGTAGCCCTCCTTCGTCTCGAGAGCGCGGTATCCGGTCTCGGTCAGCGCCGGGATCTTGCCGTGTATCTGCGCGACCTCATAGAGTTCGTCCAGCGAAGATGCGAGGCTCTTGAAGAACCCGTCGCCCCTCCTGGGATTGTCGTTATAGTAGTCGAGCCCCACGATATCCACATACTCGTCACCCGGATATCTGGAGATATATGCGCTCCTGTCCGTAAGCGGGCCGTTCGGCGAATAGCAGAAAGCGAAGTTCCTGACGCCCCTTTCGCCGCACAGATAGTCGATCGTGTAGCGGAAGAGATCCTTGTACTCTTCTGGTGTCAGGTATTCCGCGCCCCACCAGAACCAGTTGCCGTTGCACTCGTGGAACGGGCGGAAGATCATGGGGATGGGCTCGCCGTCGATGCCGATGCACTTGCCCGTGAAGTCTGCGATCATGTCCAGGAAGCGCAGATACTTTGCATTGAGGTCGCCCCCGGGCATTATCCTTCTGCCGCAGTCGTTGCCCGTGCTCATCGCCGAGTAGTCATAGTAGCCGTCCCCGCCGAGCGAGAAGTCCGGCATGTGCGCGGACAGCGTGATGACAGACCCGCCGCGCGCGAGGTTCTTCACGGTCTTGACGAGCTGGCTTTCGGTGCCTTCGTAGCCCGTGAGACTGAGCGTGTCGATGCCGACCACAGCAGGCATCCTGCCCGTGAGGCGCTTGCAGTCAGAGTCTGTGCCGTCTTTGTTTTCGATGCTGATCCCGATGTGCCCGGCATTCTGCTGCCCGAACATGATCCTGTCCGAAGCGGAATACTCGCCAAGCAGCCTGAGCAGCTCCCTGACGGCTTTGGTCCTGGGATACTTCTCGCGCATTACTTGTTGCCGTTATATCCGGCAGGCTTGATGGGCTTTGCTTCCGGCTGCTGCATCTTCCTCTGGAAGTCACCGAAAGGATCGTGTATATCGGATATGTCGCCGCCCAGGTTCTGGATCGCGGACATCATCTCGTAGAAGAGCTCGCGGTCGATCGTGTCCTGGTTACGGTTTATATAGTTCTTGAACATCGCAGCCGCACGGGTGTCGCCGTAGTCAGCAAGGCAGAGCAC
>R26__coassemble_471_pt1 | contig 25123 bp, 24 predicted proteins | sample R26__metabat2_low_PE_020 | metagenome-assembled genome bin R26
CATGATATCTAGTGCCACAAACTAGCGCTCTAACCAACTGAACTAATCCCACCATGGCTTTTCCGGCGCCTTGAAATTATATAGTTTGCTTAATTTTAAGTCAAGACATATTATTGCCTCGGTGGTAAAATACATTGAATTGAAATAAGAAAGCGGTAAAAAGCAATGGAAGACATATCTTATATAACTATTCCTTCGGGATTCAAGGCTAACGGCGTAGCATCGGGAATGAAGTGCTCCGACAGGGCAAATATCAACCCTGATACACCCAAGTACACATATCTCGATGTAGGGCTTGTAGCATCCGATACCCCCTGCTCCGTTGCCGGTGTATATACATCCAATCTTGTAAAAGGTCATTCACTCGTACGTTCCATAGGAATAATAGAGAGCAAGAAGAAGGTCAGGGGCATCATCGTCAACAGTAAGAATGCCAACGCAGCTGTCGGTAAGGTCGGAATCGAAGATGCAGACTTTATCGCCGGCAGCGTAGCAAAAGAGCTAGGCTGCTCTGCAGACGAGATCCTCACGGCTTCCACAGGCGTTATCGGTTCAAGGCTTCCGCTTGATCTCATCTCGGCAGCGATACCGGGTCTTGTCAGCGGCCTGTCTTCATCCGAAGAGACCGCACATAACAGTGAATATGCAATGATGACAACCGATACAGTACCGAAGGAAGTATCGGCCGAGATCACACTTGCAGATGAGCGCACCATCAGGATCGCAGGCCAGGCTAAGGGTTCCGGAATGATCCACCCCAACCTCGCCACCATGATCGGAATCTTCACGACAGATGCCGATATCGATGCCGTTCTTCTTAAGAAGATGCTCAAAGATGCAGTAAAGTACACTTTCAACCGTGTAAGCGTTGATGGTGATACATCGGTCTGCGACATGGTTGTCGTTCTCGCCAACGGTGCTTCCGGAGTGAAGATCGAAGAAGGCAGCGAGGATGCGGATGTTTTCGCGGAGGCATTAAGAAGCCTTTGTGAAGATATCGCGCGTATGCTCGCATCTGACGGCGAAGGCGCGACCAAGTTTGTAGAGGTCGAGGTATACGGCGCCGCAAACGAAGCAGATGCCAAGCTGATCGTATCCGCTGTGGCAAAGTCTCCCCTCTGTAAGACCGCCTTCTACGGAATGGATGCGAACTGCGGAAGGATACTCACTGCCGTCGGATATTCCGGTGCGAAGTTCGATCCCGAGCATGTTGATATCAAGCTTAGCGGACTGCTTGTCTATAAGGACGGTGTTGCTGCGGATTTCGATGAGGATGAGGCATCCCGCCTCCTTCACGAGCACGACATCAAGGTCGAGATCTTCCTGCATGAGGGTGACTGCTACGACAGGATGTTCACATGCGACTTCTCGCACGATTATGTGACGATCAACGGCAGCTACAGGACCTGATGCCGTTTATTCACTGATCCGGCATTCGACACATAAACATAAAGAAAGGGACCGTGCGAACACAGTCCCTTTCTGATTGCTCTTATTTGAGGTCAGGCCTTACTCTTCAGACTTGCCGGACTCTTCGTCCTTCTTCTCCTCATCAGCCGGCTTAGGTGCTACCTTAACAGCCTTGGATGTGAGGTACTCAACTGTCTTCTTAGCCTTGATGGAGTCTGCGAGGAACTCTGTGCTGTCGCCCAGAGACTTCTTGACCTCTTCTGCATCCATGCTGTAGGACTTAGCGATCTCTGCGATCTCTGCGTCGATATCAGCATCTGTTACTTCAGGGTTAAGCTTCTCTGTGATCTTCTCAATAACGAGTGAAGACTTAACTCTTACTCTTGCCATGGGCTTGAAGCCTTCCTTGAACTCGTCCATGCTCTGGCCGATGTACTGGAGGTACATATCAAGGCTGATGCCCTGCTGCTGCATACGCATAGCCTGGTCGTTAGCCATCTGATCAACTTCGTTGTCTACCATTGCGTCAGGGATATCGATCTCGCAGTTGTCGCATACGGCGCGGACTGTCTCGTTCTCGAATGCCTGCTTGTTGCTCTTTGCAACTGCCTCTTCACGCTTAGCGCGTACATCAGCCTTAAGCTCATCAAGAGTATCGAACTCGGAAACGTCCTTAGCGAACTCATCGTCGAGCTCAGGGAGATTCTCGCACTTGATCATCTTGATCTTTACGTTGAATGTTGCATCAGCACCCTTGAGGTCCTCAGCGTGATAGTCTTCAGGGAACTTAACCTCGATGGTGAACTCTTCGCCTGCGTTGTGGCCTGCTACCTGCTCCTCGAAGCCGGGGATGAAGGAATGAGAACCGAGCTTGAGGTTGTAATCCTCGCCCTTGCCGCCTTCGAAAGCAACACCGTCCTTGAAGCCCTCATAGTCGATAGTAACAGTATCGCCTTCCTGAGCTGCTCTGCCCTCTACTTCTTCGAGGGAAGCATTTCTCTTGCGCATTCTCTCGATCTCGTCGTCAACATCCTTGTCGCTTACGACTGCATCCTCAAAAGGAACCTCAACGCCCTCGTACTGGCCAAGCTCGAAATCAGGCTTAACGTAAACCTCGATGGTGTACTTAACGCCGTTCTCGTCGATAGACTGAACGTCCATCATGGGTCTGGATACGACCTTGAGGTCATGCTCCTTTACTGCCTCAGGATACTGAGCGTTAGCGAGCTCATTGATGGCATCCTCATAAAGGACTCCCTCGCCGTAGTACTGGCAAACGAGCTGATAAGGAACCTTGCCCTTACGGAAGCCGGGAACCTGGAAACGGTTCTTGTTCTTCTGGTAAGAAGCCTTAAGAGCCTTATCGAATTCCTCTTTGCCCGCTTCGAGGCTGATGATTACCTGAGAATGTTCTTTCTTCTCAATTGATGATGCCATATGTATTCCTCCAAATAATAATATGCTAATAAAGTCAAACCGAATACGAATTGTAGCACAGACTAGAGTATTTTTGCAATCTTCTTATATAAAAGACCGCATCAGATGACTCTGACCTGTATGCCGCCCAATACGGCGAGTGCCGCGTCGTGAAGTGCGGGATCGAAGGAAGCCGTCAGTTTGGAATCGACTACTATCTCTGCTTCGGGTGCCGCAGCCTTTGCTATTACTGCATTAGAGATAACACAGATATTGGATACGAGACCGCAGAGTTCGATCTCGGAATACTCCGAAGCGTTGCTGCGGATGTAATCAGCGAGGTCCATACTGCCGAATGTCGGCTTCTCAAAGGCCCTGCAGTCCTCGAGATGAGGCACCAGCACGCTGTCCAGGGCAAAACCTTCAGAACCCTTGATGCAGTGAGGCACGGGAAGATTCCTGCCTTCCTGGGTATTCATGTAATCTTCGGTGTGAGTGTCCAGCGTATAGACCACCTCATCTCCGGCAGCCTTATACTCACCTATCCTGGCGATTATGCCCGGGATGATCTTATCGGCGCCCTCGAAGCCGAGTGCTCCGTCGATAAAGTCCTTCTGACAATCTACAACTACAAGAAGTTTCCTCATGATACGGCCTCCTGTCGCCTTGTATAAGAAAAGGCTGCCGCTTTATCAGCGACAGCCTCTGTGTGGCGCGCCTAGCAGAGCTCGAATCCACAACCTTCTGATCCGTAGTCAGACGCTCTATCCAGTTGAGCTATAGGCGCATATTACGCTACTTCGCGAATAGCCTAATAATAATATTACTTGCAATATTGAATGTCAACCTTCAAATGATGTAGAATACCTGCGGTAAATAATTGGAGGAATGATGATGTCCGCATATAACCCTGACAGCCAGCTGATTGACCTTCCGCTCATTAATTGCAGAGAGCTCGGGGGCATGCCCTTAAGAGACGGTCATGTGTTCAGGAACGGGCTATTCCTCAGATCCGGAGCACCTTCCGAACTCAAGACAAGAGAAGAATTCGAACAGGTCAAGGCATACGGCGTTAAGACGGTTATTGACCTTAGAGGAGCTGCAGAGCTTAAACGCATAGGCAGCCCTTTTGAACACGACCCTGATACTGACTTTTACTCCATTCCTCTCTTCAAGGGAGACCCCGGTAATCCCAACGACAACACGATGCAGTTTCTGCGCACACACCATCTCGGTGATATGTATGTGATCATAATGGAAGACCTCGGCAAAGAAGTCGTAGAGGTCTTACGTGTACTGTTAAGATCTGAAGGTCTGGTCCTCTACCACTGTGCACACGGCAAAGACCGTACAGGCGTTATCTCCGCGATACTGTATCTGATAACAGATGCCGACCGCGAGGATATCGTTACGAACTATAAGATCTCATACCACTATCTTGAAGACTTCCTGAGACCTCTTATCGAAGCGACCGAAGATGAGATGAAGCACACCCTGCGTTCGGATGAGATCAACATCAGGATATTCCTCAAGTACATAGACGATAAGTGGGACGGCAGGATCGAGAATTTTCTGATCGCCAACGGAATGACCGAAGCAGAGATAGGGGCGCTTTACGATAAGTGCGTCGAGTGATCACTCAGCCTCTGATACGATGACGGAAGTAATGTTGTAGTTCTCGTCATATGTAAAGGTCATCTCATAATCCTCATCATCAAATTCATAGGAATAAACGAAACCGAACTCATCTATCATCGGATATATGAGCATGAGTTCCGACAGGTTCATGCCTTCGTAGACAACGTTGCTGACCGTATATGAGCTGTCGCGGTAGATCCTTATGGATTCCAGAGTGCCGTTCCACTCAGTGTGCGAATAGTTCTCGTATTCGACCTTGAACTTAAGCGATACGCCGTCAAAATTCACTACCAGATCATAGAACGTGTGGATACTGCCGTCATCATCCTTATAGCTGTCAACGACTTTTCCGTCCGTCAGGGCGCTTACGGGGTCACCCAATATCTCGTAGACATCCTCTGCGGAGTATTCCTCACCGCAGGTAACAAGCTTCTCTCCTTCCCTGCAAAGGAACAGCTGGTCTCCGTCATTTGAAGGGATAATGTCTCTTATGAATGTAGAGCCGTCATTACCGACCAACAGGCTAACCTTGTGGGATTTGACGCTGACATTGTCATTATCAAGAGTCTCGGGTATAACGAAAGTTACCTTGACCGGCGACATGAATCCGAGCTTATAATCTTCCTGCCCGCTCATGACCTTGAGTTTGTAGTAGTCAATGACGTAATCGGCCTTGGTGCTTATTACCGAAGAGATATAGAGAGATTCCGGATATATCGGGCCGATGATGGCTGAGAGTGCATCAGTATTATTCTCTTCTATCATCAGGAAATAGTGCGTCACATAGTCATAAGCGACGATGGAATCAGCAACATAGTCTCCTGCCAGGGAATAAGATCCGTCGGCTCTCTCCCTCAGGACGAACCGGCACGGATAGAGCGGATCCGCATCTTCTTCATAGCAGATCTCAACCACGTCGAGTTCGCCGTAATCTTCAATGGATTTCACATCGTAATCTCCGTCGTCAGCCTGAGCAAAATACGCTTCTTCCTCTTCTTCGCTCAGTATCCTGAAGGAAGTCGCCTTGCCGTGGCTTGCAGAAACAGTTCTCAGGATAGAGACATACTCATAGAACGCAGTATAAGTAAGCCCGTCGAGCTGAGGATCGGGGATCGCGGAGAAACTGTCGGACACCTGCGTTTCATCCGAGATCGCATTGATTACAAGTCTTGCAAGATCCTGCTCAGACAGATTGGTATAAGCCGTATTGATCTGGGACTGGATGTCGCTTACGACAGAGCAGGCTGAAACAGACACCGCAAGCACGGATGCCATCACAAACGCCGTGAATCTCTCTGCCCAGTTCCTCATCAGTTATCCTTCGCCTGCTTCCTGCGCTTTACTGCCTCGAAAACGACAACTCCTGCCGCCACCGCTGCATTAAGGCTGTTGACATGGCCTGTCATGGGGATGGTCACCATGAAGTCGCAGCACTTGCGTACGCCTTCCCTGATGCCTTCTCCCTCACTACCTATAACGATGACCATACTTCCCGTATAGTCAGCTTCATCATAACTCACTTCGCCGTCCATGTCTGTCCCGCAGACCCAGAAGCCTTCCTTCTCCTTGAGATTCCTCAGGGTCTGGGCAAGGTTCTTGACCCTTGCGACTGGAACATATTCGAGCGCTCCTGCAGATGCCTTGGCAACCATTGAATCGAGGGCGATGGAACGCCTCTCGGGAATGATGACGCCGTCCACACTGCAGCAGTCGGATATCCTCAGTATCGAACCTAAGTTATATGCATCCTTGAGTTCGTCGAGAGCAACGAGGAGCGGCGCATGGCCGGCCTGCCTTGCTTTCTCGATGATCTCATCAAGATCGGCATAGTCGTGGGATGCGACGGAAGCGATGACGCCCTGATGGTTATGTGTCTCAGAGAGTCTGTCGAGAACATTCCTAGGAGATCTTGTTACCACTATTCCGCGTTCGTTTGCAGCATCAAGGATCTTGGCCAGAGCAGGCTCGAGCCTTCTTCCGCCCTCGGGCTTAAGAAGCCAGATCTTATTAATTGTGCGTCCGGAGGAGAGTGCCTCGTTAACAGCATTCTTGCCTTCGATCTTATCCGTGTTCACGCCTTTACCTCCGAATCATCTGTGAACTCGAAGCTCTTCAGGATCAGCTCCTCCATGCGTTCCTCCTGGTTATCGAGGAACAGGAAGCCGATAAGCGCTTCGAATCCTGTCGCATACATATAATCCACATGCGAAGAGTTCTTGGACTCCGCGTGCGGATTGGAGTTCTTGCCTCTCCTGAAATAGTCCTCTTCCGTCTCGGTCAGTTCGGGCATGAGACCCCGGATAGCATTTGCCTGTGCCTGAGCACTGACATAAGTGACCGTCTCATTATGGAGTCTCTTGTTATTGCCTGCTCCATGCGTCGCAGCATGGCATCTGGCATAGAGCTCATACACGGAATCTCCGATATAAGCCAATACCAGAGGTGATACCTCGCGAAGATCAGTTGCTATAAGCGGTTTAATCATCAGATCCTCTCGACCTGCGGTCCGTTCGGTGTATCTTTTACGATATAGCCCTTTGCCTTAAGCTCGTCTCTGATCCTGTCAGCCTCTGCGAAGTCCTTAGCCTTCTTGGCTGCAGTACGAGCCTCAACGAGTTCTGTTATCTCTGCAGGTATCTCTTCAGGTGCGCTCTCAAAGAGCTCGATGCCGAGAACGCCTGTCAGCTCGCGGATCTTATCCGCTGCGGTCTTCAGTGCCTCGCTCGAGACATCTTCAGCAGAAGCTGCAGTATTGGTAACCTTAACGAGATTGAATATGTCTGTGATCGCATCAGCAGTATTGAGGTCGTCGTCCATATGGGCAATGAAGCTCTCTGCTGCAGCATCGACTGATGCCAGGAACTTGTCGTCACCTGCTGCGGGAGCTGCCTTAACGCCGCCATTGCCCAGCAGGAAGTCAACATTGTTGACGCAGGTTGAGATCCTCTCAAGGCTCGTCTTGGCAGACTCGAGGAGCTGATCGGAGAAATTGATCGGCATCCTGTAGTGGCCGAGAAGGATGAAGAATCTGATGACGTTATAAGGGTATGACTTAACGATGTCCCTGATGGTGAAGAAATTGCCGAGTGACTTACTCATCTTCTCTCCGTCTACATTGACGAAGGCATTATGTACCCAGAAGTTAGCGAGCGGGCATCCGTTGGCTGCTTCACTCTGTGCCACCTCGTTCTCGTGGTGCGGGAAGATGAGATCCTGTCCGCCGCCGTGGATATCGATGGTATCACCGAGGAACTCCTTGATCATGGCAGAGCACTCGATATGCCAGCCGGGTCTTCCCTCGCCCCAGGGCGAATTCCAGGCAGGTTCGCCTTCTTTCTTGAACTTCCAGACTGCAAAGTCACCGGGATTGCGCTTGCCTTCATAAGAAGCACCGCGCTCACCGCCGCCTGCCTGGAGATCTTCAAGCTTATAGTGGGACAGCTTGCCGTAATCTGACTTCTTGGTCACATCGTAATACACGCCGTCGCCTTCGATAACATAGGTGTAACCCTTCTCTTCCATCGACTTGATGAGCTTGATGATAGCTCCGATGGACTTTGTGGCGCGGGGCTGTACGGCCTGTCTCTTGATGTTAAGGCCGTCTGCATCGGTGTAGTATTCCTTGATGAACCTGTCAGCCAGGTCGGATACCGTGATGCCTTCCTCGTTGGCACGGCCTATCATCTTGTCATCGATATCAGTGAAGTTCTGGACGAAAGTAACCTCATAACCCCTGTATTCGAGATATCTTCTCAGAGTATCGAATGTAACGAAGGGTCTGGCATTACCGAGGTGGAAGTAGTTGTAGACCGTAGGTCCGCAAGCATACATCCTAACCTTGCCGGGTTCGATCGTCTTGAATTCTTCTTTGTTTCTTGTCAGTGTATTGTAAAGCTTAAGCATTGTTATTCTCCTTGATCCGTATCAGTCATTTTTGTATCTTCGCGCTATGACTTAAGACATCGGATCTGGTCTTCAAGTGCGGCAACGCTCTGCCTGAGACCGTTTATGTAATTATATACCGGCGCATGGATGCCCTGATTCAACAAAATAACACCTGCCACGGCTCTTGCGGCAGGATCTCTCAGTTCAATTTGTCGTGCATCATACATCAGGCCCATGGGCTGTTATCTTTTACTCCAAATAAAAACACCCGAGACAAATGGCTCTGATTGACACCCTAGTTCTCCAGGGCGGTGCTCTGCGCCTGACTTCAATCTTCCAACTTACAAGGCCTGATTTCCACCAAACGGTCCAAGCTCCATATTACGTCATGTAGGTCCAATATAGAGAACACTCATCTCAGGATGCCTATATTATAAAATAAAAACGGGGATATTCCAACAAGGATTAGAACGGCTCGGCGTTCTTGACCAGACGGTTGCCGGCAAATGCCGCGCACAGGACTTTGGCTGCTCCGGCTTCGTACAGGGCCGTTGCCGCCTCGTGCATCGTGAAGCCCGTGGTGGCCACATCATCGATCAGGATGACGTTAAGCCCTTCTATGTCCCAGTCATCACTGACCGCAAAAGCTCTGTGCACGTTATCATATCTGTCAAAGCCCATCTTGAGCTCACTCTGCTTGCCTGTATTACGGACTCTGACAAGAGCATCTTCGCCGAATGCGATCCCGAGCAGCGAAGATACGGGGCGGGCTATCTCGGCGGCCTGATTATACCCTCTTTCTCTAAGCCTTCCGGGTGCAAGCGGCACCGGTATAACGATATCAGCGGATATTCCTTCTTCTTCCATAAGAGCTCCCGTAAGGATGCCTGCAAGCCTGGCAAGTTCTTTTTTTCCGCCGAACTTAAATGCAGAGACCATCCTGCCCGCTGATCCTTCATACGGGAATGGTATATACAGCCTTTGGGCAGGTATAGGATCCGTGGCATACGGCTCGGACAGACAAAGGAACCAGCGTTCATCCGCATTCTGCGGACAGAGTGCCGACAGGCATTTACCGCAGATGTGAAGCGATGTCTCATCGCCAAATACCTTCCTGTAGATACTGCCGTATCCCGTCATTCTCTTATCGGCATCTGCGAGCTTACCGCATATGTCACACACCGGAGGAAGTATCATCCCCATGATCCTACTGATCATGAATCTTGCCTCTCTTGATATCCGTAAGCCTCAGAAGATCTCCGAGTGAAGTATCCCTCTTGCCCTTATTGCGGCTGTTCAGGAAATGCTGCATACAGTCATTCGAATCGATAATGATGACCTTCTTCTTGCCTCTCGTAACGGCCGTATACAGAAGCCTTCTCTGATACAGCAGCGGGCTCATCTGCCCCAGCACGATAATGCAGTTGTCGAACTCACAGCCCTGCGCCTTGTGCGCGGTTACGGCATAGGCAAGTTCCACATCCTCCATGGTCTTCCTGTTGTATGTGACCAGCTTGCCGTCATCGAATTCGACTACAAGAGTGCCCGCTATCGGATCGGCATCCCTAACCACGCCGATCTCACCGTTGAATACCCATCTGTCTACCTCGCCGGTAACGGGGTCGAGCCACTCGAGCGAGTAATTGTTCCTCGTCTGCATGACCCTGTCGCCTAAACTGAAATGCGAATCCTTACCCCTGGATATGCTTAGAGTCTCTTCGCCTGTCAGAAGTTCCTGGATCATCTTGTTCAGCCTGACTGTTCCGAGAGGCAGGCTCTCATTGCGCGTCGGGGTTATGCAGATCCAGTCGCTGTCTTCCAACTCCTCCACAAGCTGCGAGAGCTTAGCTGCTGCCTCTTCATCGGTATCAGTCTTGATTATCGTAAGGTCAGCAGAGTCCGCTTCAGGCCTTTTGCCTTCAAGTATCATCCGGCTTCCCAATGCGATAGAACCGCCCTCGTCATGGCGGTGAACGCCCGTAAGCCTTACGGAAGGCACGCAGCTGCACGACAGCAGATCCGGAAGCACATTGCCGCACCCTACCGACGGGAGCTGGTCAGGGTCGCCTACAAGTATCAGAGACGATTCCGCAGAGACACTCGAGATCAGGTTCGAGAAGAGTTCCGCATCCACCATCGACATCTCATCAACAACTATTACTCTCGCATCTATGGGACAGTCCGCGGAATGCTCGAAAAACATATCCTCCGTCTCATCGTCATGCACGACTGCTCCAAGGAGCCTGTGTATGGTCGTTGCTATGCAGCCGGTGCTGTCGGAGAGCCTTTTCGCTGCCCTGCCCGTAGGTGCTGCATACACGGCAGTAATGGATCTCTCCTTGAAGTATTCCGCGAGAAGGCCGAGTATCGTGGTCTTGCCCGTGCCGGGACCGCCGGTTATGACGCAGAGCTTCGAATACATGCAAAGATAGAGGGCATCCTTCTGGACCTCGTCGAGGATAATGCCTGACTCGAGCGAGAGCCTGTCGAAGATGGCATCGGACGTGGCGCGGGATGGCTTTACGGTCTCGGCTGCAGTGAGTTCCGCCACCTTCCTCCTTATCGTGACCTCTGATCTGAAATACACATAAGCGCTTACGCGCGCATTCTCGTCATTGATGCTGCAGCCGATGCATTTATCATCTTCGAATCTGTACACCGCAGTCTGCTTGTTATCGTTGGACTGCGTCACTGCCGTCTCGAAGAGTTCTTCAAACACAGGCGCGGTTATCTCCGGACCGGGACCGCTGTTAAGAAGCTTGAGAGTCTCCCTGCGGCATAAGTCGGGCAGAAGATATGTTGATTTGGTATTCTCGTGCAGGCGCATGACGGCAGCGCTGAAGGCAGCGGAAAGACGTTCTGTCAACACTCCTTCAGGAGACTTCTCCCCTGCGATCCTGTCGCATGTCTCGAAGCCAGCAATTCGCACCGAATACAGAAAATATGGATTGGCCTCGATCTTGTCTATGTCAGCATATCCGAGCTTGATGCAGTGCTTGAGCTGGGACTGGGTAAGGCCCATCAGCCTGAGCTTAAGACCCTTGTGGAAGAAGTCATGTTCCTGATTCACCTGATCTGCGAAGGTCCTGGCAAGTTCCTCCGTTACGGAAGGAACCGCCTCCGTGACTTTATCAGGTTCGTTCTCGAGAACATCCAGGAGATCATCTCCAAATGCTTCAGCGAGAGCATTGGATATAGCCTTGCCCGAACCCTTGAGATTGTCTTCAAGGAAAGATGCGGTGATCATAACCTTGTCCGTCTCGACGCTCAGAGCCTTAATAGAACTCAGCTTGATCTCAGGACGGCCGTTCCAGGTGGTGACTTTACCGGAGACCTCATATAAGCCGCCTTCAACGACATCGACGGAAGATGAACCCGCGACGGCAAAACTGCCTTCCGCAAGGAATGAGACAAAGCCCTTCTCCGTGCGCGGACAGAAGATCTTAAGGGCCTTTACGCTGCCCTTGACCGAGGTCCCGACATCCTGTTGATCAAGACCTGATATGATGCCTGTCTTCTCATCTTTTTCCATTTCAAAAGACTAACAAAACCGCACAGAAATAACAATACAAAAGGGCTCCCCGAAGGGAGCCCGAAGTTCTCGTAAGTCCTTAGATTCCGGCCTTTGAGCGCAAAGTCTCAATTTTATCCGTTCTCTCCCAGGGAAGGTCTACATCGAGTCTTCCGAAGTGACCGTAGCTTGCAGTATCCGCATAGATCGGACGTCTCAGATCGAGGTCTCTGATGATAGCCGCAGGCCTGAGGTCGAATGTATCGTTTACGATCTCCGTGATCTTCTCGTCAGAGATGACGCCTGTCCCGAAAGTATCAACAGATACGGATACCGGCTTTGCAACACCGATCGCATAAGCTACCTGAACCTCGCACTCTCTTGCAAGACCTGCCGCAACGATGTTCTTTGCAACATATCTCATCATGTAGGATGCGCTGCGGTCAACCTTCGTAGGATCCTTGCCGGAGAAAGCTCCGCCGCCGTGACGGGCGAATCCGCCGTATGTGTCAACGATGATCTTTCTTCCAGTAAGACCGGAGTCGCCTGCAGGGCCTCCGATTACGAAGCGGCCCGTAGGATTGACATAGATCTTGGTATTCTCGTCGATGAGGCCTTCGGGTACAACGGGAGCTATTACGTTCTCCTTGATGTACTTCTCGAGGTCCTCTTCTGAGATATCCTCGCTGTGCTGTGTGGATATGACGATGGCATCGATCCTCTTGACCTTATCGTTCTCATACTCGACTGTAACCTGGCTCTTGCCGTCAGGTCTCAGGAAGTCTGCACCGCCTGCCTTCCTGACATCAGACAGTCTCTTGGACAGTCTGTGTGAGAGTGCGATGGGCATGGGCATGAACTCGGGAGTATCGTCATTCGCATAGCCGAACATCATTCCCTGGTCTCCTGCGCCCGTATCGAGCTCGGAATCGTCGCCTCTCTTAGCCTCATAGGACTTGTCTACGCCCATGGCGATATCAGCTGACTGCTCGTCGATGGATGTGAGGACTGAGCATGACTTATAGTCGAAGCCGACGTTGTTGGAGTCATAGCCGATCTTCTCAAGTCTTCCTCTAACGATCGAAGGAATATCGACGTAAGCCGAAGTTGAGATCTCGCCCATGACGAGGACCATGCCCGTTGTAGCACATGTCTCGCATGCAACTCTTGCCTTGGGGTCCTGCTCGAGGATCGCATCAAGGATTGAATCGGATACCTGATCGCATACCTTGTCGGGATGTCCCTCTGTTACTGACTCTGATGTGAAGAGCCACTTGCCGTTTCTGTTTCTCATTTTCTTTCCTTTCTGTTCAGTGCCCTTGTCGAAAAGAAAAACCTTCCCCAAAGGAGAAGGTCGTTAATAGTTATATCAACGTTCCTCATCTTTCAGGTTTCCCTGCCGGATTTGGCACCGCTGCTTTCCGCGGTTGCCGGGCTTCATAGGGCCGGTTCCCTCTAGCCACTCTTGATAAGCAATGAACTTAAATGTTTTAGCAAGATGATTTTATAGATAATTCTGCCGTCTGTAAAGATGTCGGCGAGATTTCTTAATAATTAATATTGATTGTTAACCTGGTATGTTTTGTCGGTTTTTGTCGGTTTTTGTCGGATTTTTCGGGGTATTTTCGTGCCTACAATATCTGCATACGGCAAAGGAGGTGTCCGGAATGGCTTTCACTATCAAGGTTTTCGAGAAGGATGATTATCTGTTCAGTCTCCTGAAGATGAGGCTCGAGACGATGTTTCCCGATGCATACATAATCAATGCGGTCGAGGATCCCGGGCGGTCAGATTGTACGGATTTCTCGGAGTTTACGAAGATAATATACGATCCGCGCAACATCGATATGAGCGACTTCAAGGATGCCGTCCCGATATTTGACGAACGCGGGGTTATAGACTGCCGGAAGATCGCTGACAGGCTGGGACTCATCACATCCCTGAGGAAGAATGCGGATACGATGAATATCCGTTCAGGGCTGACCGTAGCTCTGATCCCCTATGTCTATATGGAAGACCGCGAGGCACTTATAGACAGGCTCCTTGCTGAACGTGTCTTTATGTCAGACAACGCATTAAGGATTGATCTCATGGGAAGGATGAGAGTTCCGGTGCCCGAGTCTGCAGGCATCAGACCGGGCGGTATGACCAAGCTGATAGAACTTGCCGGGAAGAAGAATTTCAAGCCTGAAGACATACTGTCCTGCTGCAACATGGATAAGAAAGGATTCCTTACGCCGGGCGCTACATCCGGAGAAGACGATGTCTACGATGCCGGTATTACTGTCATCAGGCGGATAGTCGCAGCTTCAGTGACTCTTACGAGGAACGCATCACCCACAACGGATGCCCTTGTGATATTTGAAGGATTCCGCAGCAGCGAGCTTACAAAACTAGTCTCAGACTTTGACGAGGTCATACTCCTTCTCCCTTCAAGGAACAGTCAGGAGGACTTAGGCACAAGGAAGCTCGTCTCAGGCATAGAGCAGGCCCTTAACGGCGGCAGACTGACCGTCCGTTATGCAGATGACATCTCGTCCAGAGAGGATTATGACTATGAACAGGCCCTGTGATATCTCCGAGATCAAGGAGAAGATGACTTACTATGTCCTGAACGCGATAAGGGACGAAGCAGATCCGTCTGACGACAGGCTGCGGGAGATAATCGCGGATGTAATAAGCGATCAGGCAAGCCTGTATAAGCTTAATCTCGAGCAGAAACGTGAGATGGCGAGCGGTGTGTTCAATGCGCTTCGAAGGCTGGATGTCATAGAACCTCTGATGGAGGATCCGACTATTACCGAGATTATGGTCAACGGCCCCGACAAGATCTTCTATGAACGAGGCGGCAAGCTGTACAGATCAGATATCAGATTCAAGGACGAAGAGACACTGAGGACTGTGATCTCATGCTTCTTTGCCAACCGTAACAGACCTCTCAATGAAGCTAATCCCATATCGGACCTGAGGCTCCCTGACGGGTCCAGAGCAAATGCTGTCCTATCTCCCATCGCCAGAGAGACCACCATCACAATAAGGAAGTTCACTGGAATATCCCATGACATAGTAAGTCTTATAAGGCAGGACTTTATAAGCGAAGAAGGCGCGAGGTTCCTGTCTTCGTGCGTTAAGAACAGGAAGACCATCTTCCTCAGCGGAGGCACAGGAAGCGGCAAGACTACCTTTCTTAACTGCCTGTCTTCATTTATCCCCTCCGATGAACGCGTGATCACGATAGAGGATTCGGCAGAACTGAACCTTCAGGGCATCGATAACCTGGTGAGGATGGAAGCAAGGCTTCCGGGGCCTGATGGCAGCGGTGAAGTAAACATCGCTCAGATGATAAGAGCTTCTTTGAGGATGAGGCCTGACAGGATAATCGTCGGAGAAGTCAGAGGTTCCGAGAGTGCCGACATGATGCATGCCCTCAATACCGGGCACCCGGGGTCCATGTGCACCGGCCATGCCAATTCATGCATAGAGATGCTCGAGCGCCTGACGGGAATGGTCATGGCCGGCTCCAATCTCCCTTTCGCGGCAGTCGTGGCACAGCTTTCCATGGGAATAGACGTAATACTGCATATTACAAGGAACCGTGAAGGACGAAGATACATCGATGAGATCTGCAGGGTAATGCCCCCGGCCGGTAATGAATACAGGATCAAAACACTATATAGGAACGAAGGAGGTAAAGGCCTTGAACGCGTCTGTGATATTTCCGAGCTTAAGCAGGTTGCTTCATACAGCGAATAAGCGTAAGGATATCGGAGCCTTCACTTCATATGCGCTCCGAAGGATCTGGCTCATCCCCCTGTTTGCCATACTCATATTCTACTCATCAGGACTGTTCATAGATTCCGTCCAGGTAAGGACTGTCATATGTATAGCCTTGTGCGTGTTCCCCTGGCTTGCAGTAGTAAGAAAGCTCTTCGCGGGGAGCCGTGAACACATGCGGACACAGCTGCTTGTCGTCCTGCAGGCCCTCTGCACGAGTGTATCCAGCGGTTATTCGATAGAGAAATCGCTGGTTCTGGTCCGCCCTGTGATCGAGAATACTTTCGGCAGAAGGTCGCCTCTGGTAAGACCTCTTATCGCTCTGGAGAACGACCTGAAGATGCATGTTGGACTTGAGAGTGCTCTGGTCTCATTTGCGGAATCCATCAACTTTCCGGAGACACTTCCCGTCTTCCACGCACTGGCCATATCCGGCCAGATAGGCAACAATACGCTTGCCATATTAAGGAGCGCCTGCCAGATGCTGTCTGAACTCAACGCCGTAAAGAGCGAGATACAGGCTTCTAACGCAGGCAAGAATGCGGAAGCCGCGATGCTCTGCGTGATGCCTTTTGCAATTACATTCGCGCTTAACAATATGAGCTCCGAGTATATGTCCCTGGCAAGGACGACCAGGACCGGGGCCACACTGCTCGCAGTGTCATTCGGCATATGCATAATCGCAGTATCACTGCTGCTGAGATTCATGGCACATGATACGGGCCGCAGGGTCAAGAGCAAGGTGAATATCGGTTTCGACGACTCCATCAAGGTTGGAACCAGCAGACCTCTGAGCAGGATCATCCTTAAGATCCTTCCTCCCGGCATCGTAGCCTCAAGGCACGAATTATTCAGCGAACTGTCTGTTAATCCGTCTCTTGCATATGAGCAGTATCTCAAGAAGCAGGTTCTGCTGTGTTCAGTATCCGCACTTCTTGGTGCAGCGATACTCACTGCCGCTGGCAAGAACCCGGCATTTGCAGTCATATTTGTAATTGCCATCTGCCTGCTCTCTGGACGCGAAGTCAGGAACGAAGCTCAGCTTAAGCGCGAGGATCTTATGCAGGATATTCCCTTGTTTATGTGTCTTATATCCACCCTTCTAGAAGCGGGAATGCAGCTTCCGAAGGCGATCGAGATCTGTGCAAAAGCATTCGGCGACAACAAGAACCTCTCACTCGAGATAAAGAACATAAGAGCCATGATGCTGAGCGGGATCTCGGCATCGGATGCAGTTGAAGCTTTCTCTCTCAGAGTCCAGATACCCGAAGCTCAAGCCGCCCTCTTGTTGGTAGCCAGATACGGGCGGCTTGGGACTTCGGAAGTCCTTAATCTCCTGCAGCTCCAGTCGCAGTCATGCTGGGATCTGTGCAGGAACGCTGCAAGGAAGAAGCAGGAGCGCGAAGCACTTGCCCTTCTGTTCCCCATGACACTGGACTTTATATGTGTCCTGCTGGTAGCCACAACACCCGCAATCATCTCACTTGGAATATAAAACCAAAGTAAAGGAGGACGTAAATGACAAGACTTATCAAAAAGCGTACCCGCAAAGGAATGGGTACCGTTGAGATCGTTATCATCATTGCAGTACTGGTATCTCTTGCACTTCTGTTCCGACAGGGACTCGTAAGCTACGGAGATAAAGTAATGGACTTCTGCTTTGATGATTCAAAGATAACAGCGGCTTTCAACTAGCAACTACAGGAGATCACCCGAATGAAGATAAGGAAAGGCCCTTTCGGTTATTTCGCAATCGAGAAGATAGGTTCACGTGATGATATTTATGAATACGCAAGTGAGATGATTGATCTGAACCATTGCGGAATATATCTGCCCTGTTACATAAATGACGGACCCGGCGGGATCACGGCATGCTTTGATTTCTCCGGATTCATCCCGATCACCGAATTTGATCCACACAAACAAAAGAGCACTGCAGCCTTCAGCAGACGTAATCGGGAGCATTTAAGAACAAGGAGAAAGAATACCGGCCTTTTGCTGAATTCTTTTGCTCGAGGTATAGATAATCTTCTTAGTCCGGGATCAGCTGTGCTTGACCGGAACTATGTCTTCACTGACCCCGCCGGAGATGTCATCAGGATCTGCTACTGTCCGATACGGCAGCCGGCTTCGCAACTTTCATTATTCTCCTTGGGGTACGAGCGCTTAGAGGAATTGTTGGCAGATCCCTTTTTCGACGGGGTCATAAGTGAAGATGAGAAGCAGACTCTGGTCTACAGTGTCAGGCAGAACGATGAAGCCATGTATCTCGAATGCTGTCAGAAGATAGAATCTGAAGATCTGGAAGATGCCGCTTCTGAGGCTGGTCAAGGGCGTTTGGTCCTGTCTCAGGAGATGATACTATCAGTTCTGCCCTTTATTGCAGCTGCAGCATCTTATCTGTTTATCGGACCCGGTCCGGCGCTGCTCTTTGCCGCACTTGGCCTTGTAATGGCAGGCCGGATGATATTTGCCGAATTCAAGAAGCGTAAGACCATAAGTACAGAGAGAATAACGGAACGGTCTGACGAACGCAGCAGGATTCTGTTCTCCAATACTGAATATGCCAATGAGACAGGCATTCCGTGCGCTGCTCAGCTGATCCTCAAAGACAGCATCCCCGGGATGCGCACGCAGTACGCCATATATATGGATAAGACAACGATCGGATCTGATGTGTTTCTCTCGGATATTGTCCTGAAGCATAAGAGTGTGGCATCGCTTCATGCAGTTATATATATGTCCGGGAACACTTTCTTCATAAGCCCCTGCTCGACTTCGGGAGCACTTTATCTTGAAGATAAGAGACTGGATGAAGGTATGAGATATGAGATCAGGGACGGTCAGAAGATCACAGTCGGCGAACTGGATTTCTGCTTCAGACTATTGTTCCCTTCAATTGCTCAAGCCTCTGCTTCTGAGCATCAGATCCGTACTGACTTATGAAGTGGATCCTCGCGAGAGCTCTGCTGAGCTTGTGCTTGTTGTCTTCGGTCTGTATGGGAGCGGCATCTGTCGTCTTCTCTTCCGCAATCGCCCTCTTGGCTTCCTCATATGCTTCGAATATCCATCTGATGTTGATATTCTCTGCCCACTCGGCGGAGTTGCAGACGACCAGGACCATCTCGCGGTTAACCTCGGCATAACCCTCGGATACGACAAAATGCTTGACCTCGTCATCAACTCTGACCGTTACCGTACCGGGCTTCAAAGCAAATACCAGAGGTGAGTGTCCTGCCATGACACCGATCTCACCGTCTATGGAAGGGATAGTCGCAACAGTAACATGCCCCTCATAGAAGTACTGGTAAGGAGTTACAACGATAAGATTTATCTTATGTTCTTCTTTCTCTGCCATCAGGGAGTCATGTCCTTATAAGCCTTGATAACATCGTCAAGTCCGCCCTTCATGAAGAAGCACTGCTCCGGGATGTGATCGAGTGAACCGGAGATGAGTTCTCCGAATGCCTTAACAGTCTCGCCGATAGGAACATATCTCGGTTCGAAGCCGGTGGAATCCGCGGTTACGAAGAACGGCTGAGAGAGATATCTCTGAACCTTTCTCGCACGGGATACCATGAGTCTGTCCGCTTCAGAGAGCTCCTCCATACCGAGGATGGCAATGATGTCCTGAAGTTCCTTATATCTCTGGAGCATCTCCTGTACCTTACGGGCAACATGGTAATGCTCGCTTCCGACGATATCTTCCATGAGGATCCTTGAAGATGACTCGAGAGGATCAACAGCCGGATAGATACCGAGCTCTACTACGGAACGCGACAGAACGATGTTTGCATCGAGGTGTGCGAATGTCGTTGCAGGAGCAGGGTCGGTAATATCGTCCGAAGGGACATATACAGCCTGAATGGATGTGATAGAACCGTTACGGTTCGAAGTGATACTCTCCTGAAGCACACCTACTTCTTAGGCAAGAGTAGGCAGATATCCTACTGCGGAAGGGATCCTTCCGAGAAGGGCCGATACCTCGGAACCTGCCTGAACGAATCTGTAGATATTATCGATGAACAGCAGCACATCCTTGTGCTTCTCGTCTCTTAGATACTCAGCCATGGTAAGACCTGTCAGAGGTGCTCTCATTCTCGCACCTGAAGTCTCGTTCATCTGACCGAATACCATTACTGTCTTATCAAGTACTCCGGACTCCTTCATCTCGCCCCAGAGGTCATTACCTTCACGGGAACGCTCGCCGACACCGGTAAATACCGAATAGCCGCCGTGCTCGCTTGCTATGTTTCTGATAAGCTCGAGGATGAGGACCGTCTTACCTACGCCGGCGCCTCCGAACAGCCGGATCTTACCGCGGCTGGTGAACGGAACGAGAAGGTCAATGACCTTGATTCCCGTCTCGAGAACAGACTCAGTAGGATACTGCTCGGTGAATGACGGAGCCTTCCTGTGGATCGGCCAGTAATCAGCGGCATCTATGCTTCCGCCGTTATCTACGGGCTGACCCAGTGCGTTGAAGAGTCTTCCCGTAATGTTCTCTCCTACCGGTACCATGATCGGTGAACCGAGCGACTCGCAGGCAAGTCCTCTCATGAGGCCTTCTGTCGCATTGAAGGAAACGCATCTTACCACGCCGCCTCCACGCTGCTGGAGCACTTCGGCAAATACATCGTTATCGCTGTGCGTAACGCCGTCAATATTGGTTATGATCCTGACACCGTCATTGATCTTAGGGAGCTCGCTCTTGTCGAACTCGCAATCGATTACAGGGCCTATTATCTGTACTACTCTTCCTGCTGCCATTTCCTTATGCCTCTTTTACATATTGTTGACCTGCTCGGCACCGTTTACGATCTCGGTGAGTTCAGTCGTGATCTTCGCCTGACGTGCGCGGTTGCTCAGGAGCTCGAGATGCTTCATCATCTCGTTCGCATTGTCTGTCGCGTTCTGCATTGCAGTAAGTCTTGCCGTCTGCTCACTTGCATAAGCCTCAACCATAGCGCCGTATACGATCGCGTTGGTATAAGTATCAACGAGATAGTTGAATACCGAGTTCGCATCAGGCATGTATTCGATCTCCGTGCCGGACTGAAGTGCCATTCCCGCATCCTGAAGATTCTCGGGAAGGACCTGCCTTACGGCCTTCATGTCGACCGGGAGAAGCCTTACTGCCACGGGGACCATCTTTATCGAAGACTCCATCTTGGTATAGAGCAGATAGATCAGGTCATAATCGTTATTAAGGAACTTCTGCCTCATGATGGCGCTAACGTTACGCGCATGGTAGAAGTCGGGTTCAGAGATAGGATACGAGAAGTCCGGATTGACGTTATATCCGCTGTGAAGGAGCTTCTCTCTGGCAAGCTTGCCGAATACATTAAGCTCATAGTCCGTGGATATGTTCTTGCGCGTATTCTCGAATATCTTGCTCTGAATATGTTCTTCGGTGATCTTTACCATGTTGTTGTTATAAGCACCGGCAAGTCCCTGGTCTCCGGACAGAACATAGTATCCGATCTTCCAGGTCTCACCTTCCTGCTTCTGGTTGATCTCGAAGAAAGGATTGTGAATCTCTGATGTATTGTTCCTTATCTCCTGCATACTCTCCGCACACAGTGAGAAGAACGGGAACATCGCTTCGTGGAGGATCTGCGAACGGCGCATCTTTGCAGAGCTGACGAGCTGCATGGCATTAGTCATCTGGCTAATGTCATTGACACTCTTCATTCTCTTTTTGATAGCGTTGAAATTCTCCATCAGCTATTTACCGTCATTCCTCCTGACCGTACTCTGTATGTACGGCAAGGAAATTAGCCTTGAACTCCTCGTTGGCGGATTCAAGTCTGTCCTTGATGTCATCAGTCAGTGTCTCTCCAAGCATGAGAAGATCGATGATGTCCGGATAACTTGCCTTAACGAAAGTAACAAATCCCATGTAGTAATCATCGATATCTTCCTTTGCAAGGAAGTTCATCTTGTCTGTCGTAGCGATATAGAGGATTATTACCTCCTCTGCCATCGACCACGGCGAGAACTGCTCCTGCTTGAGGACTTCGTTCAGGATGACGCCTCTTGCGATCTGCAGCTGCGTATTCTCATCGAGGTCTGATCCGAACTGCGCGAAAGATGCCATCTCTCTTGCCTGTGCAAGCGAGATACGCAGAGGTCCGCCGACCTTCTTGACTGCCTTGGTCTGAGCCGCGCCGCCAACACGGGATACGGAAAGACCGACGTTGATCGCAGGTCTCTGACCCGAGAAGAAGAGCTCAGGTGCAAGATATATCTGACCGTCGGTAATCGAGATTACATTGGTCGGGATGTAAGCCGAGATATCGTTACCCAGAGTCTCTACGATAGGAAGTGCAGTGATCGAACCGCCGCCCTTAGCGTCAGAGAGCTTAGCGGCACGCTCGAGAAGTCTCGAATGCAGATAGAAGACATCACCCGGATAAGCTTCTCTTCCCGGAGGTCTTCTGAGGAGCAGCGAGATCGCTCTGTATGCCTGCGCGTGTTTCGAGAGATCGTCGTATACGATGAGAACGTCCTTGTGATAGTCGTACATGAACTTCTCGGCGATAGCGCATGCCGAGAACGGTGCAATGTACTGCATGGCAGCAGAATCCGAAGCTGATGCTGCAACTACTACCGTATAATCAGCAGCGCCGTGCTTATCCAGAAGGTTCTTGGTAGATACGATGGTGCTCATCTTCTGGCCGATGGCAACATAGACGCAGATGACGTCCTTGCCGGCCTGGTTGATGATTGTATCGAGTGCGATGGCGGTCTTACCTGTCTGACGGTCGCCGATGATGAGCTCACGCTGCCCTCTACCGATAGGTGTAAGGGCATCTATCGCAGTAATTCCGGTCATGAGAGGCTTGTTGACAGGAGATCTGTCGACAATGCCGGGAGCCGGAGACTCAATGGGTCTGGTCTCCGTATATCTGATAAGTCCCTTGCCGTCGATCGGCCTTCCGAGAGGATCGACGACTCTTCCGAGCATTCCGTTGCCTACAGGCACGGATACCGTTGTCATCGTTCTCTTGCAGGACATTCCTTCGCAGATGGTATCTTCACCGGTAAGAAGGACTACGCCAACCTTGGTCTTCTCAAGGTTCATGGCGATACCCGTAGCACCGGATGAGAAAGCAATAAGCTCAGAGAGCATACAATGCCTGAGGCCTGATACCTGGGCAACTCCGTCGCTTATTGAAGATACTGTGCCTACTTCGTCTACTAGGTCGTTGACCTTGAAGCTCTCCTCGACACGTTTGTTGAAGTCTGCTTCGTTAAGATTCCATACCTCGGCACTGTCTATGCTGGATGCAGGAGTCTCGGTAAACTTGGAAAGTGCCTTCTCGAGATCGCGTCTGACCTCTTCCCTGGAGAATTCGGTGGAACCGGTCTTGTCCAAGGAGTTGATGGCACGGGTACGCTTCATGAAGTTGTTGATCCTGCCGAGCTGTCCGCCTACTGAATAGTCATAGCGGTTGCCGTGGAAGTAGATGATAAAGCCGCCGATAAGCTCCGGCTTGACTTCAATGGACAGTCTGTAATCGGCTATCTCATTGACTTCCGCGAACTTCGCGGTCATTACCTTGAGCTTATCTTCAGGGATATCACCCGCAGTCTCTACACGAAGGAGCGGACCCTTAGACTTGGACTTCTTGTCCTTGCTTGATACGGGCTCACTCACTCTTCTTCACCTCGGCTTCGATAACTTCATCGGTATACTTGGCTGCAGATGCCTCAAGTGTGCTCTGGTCAACAGCATCGCCCAGAACTTTGCGGGCGATCTGTACGGCAAGATCCGTGAGGTCATCCTTCATCTCTTCAAGAGCAACGCGCTTCATCCTTGCAACATCCTCTTCCGCACGGAGAAGGATCTCGGATGCATCGTCATTTGCCTTCTTGATTATGAGTTCAGACTGCTTGTTTGCAGTCTCCTGTGCTTCTTCCAGGATCTCGGAAGCCTTCTTGCGCGCTTCGTCAACGGTCTGCTTGGACATTGCAACAACGCCTTCGGCCTCTTCCTTTGACTTTGCTACGGCATCGAGTTCACCGTTAAGAGCCTCTTCCCTGTTGTGGATCATCTTTACGATAGGCTTGAAGATGAACTTCTTGATGACGATATATGCAACAAGGACATTGACCGCGGTCAGCAGTGCAGTTACTGCATATCCCGCGAACTGATCAGGCGAGAAAAGAGATGACTCGGCAGCGACCTCTTCAGCCTCAAACAGCAGATTTATTGCTTCAAAATACATAATTTCTTTTCCTCAAGTATCAGAATGTAAAGATCAAAAGGAGTGCTACGACCAGTGAATAGATACAGAGTGACTCTATGAATACGATGGCCATGAGCATGAGTGTCTGGATCTTGGAGAAGATCTCAGGCTGTCTTGCTCCGGATTCGAGAGCTTTGCCTGCAAGATTACCCATTGCAAGTGATGAACCGAGCGCACCGAGACCGATCGCAATACCTGCACCCAAAGCTGCCATAGCCTTAGGATCAACAGGTGCTGCTTCAGCCGCAGCAAGTAATACGGGCATGATGCTCAAAACCAGATTTGTCATATATTTATCCTCCTAAATTAAAAACCTTATCAAGCGACTGCATCTGCAGTAACAGTCTTTGCTTTCTTCTTGGATTTCTTCTCTTTTTTCTTCTTCACGAATTCTTCGGGGTGTTCCTTGTACTCATGACCTACTTCGACGATCTCGCCGATATAGGACATCGTAAGGTAAGCGAAGATGATCGCCTGAAGGATGCCGTCTGCCAAGTCGAACCAGAGTCCGAACAGACCGGGAATGATGATGGGCGCAACGATGGAAAGGAATTCCATGAATACGAAAGCGCCGAAGACATTACCAAAAAGTCTGAGTGCGAGCGACATCGGCTTGATAACAAAATCAAGGATCTTGAACGGCAGCAGTCCTGCCATGGGCTGGGTCATATATACCCAGAATCCCTTGAACCCTATGAATCTGATCGATGAAGCGATAACAAAGATTATCGCGATAACCGCCATTGCAGCAGGGAAAGCAATATTCTTTGCCGGCGGAGATATCTTAAGGAATGAGATAATATTGCATCCGCCGATAACGATACCGAATGTACCGATCATGGGAAGGACCTTCTCGGCCTCGTCCCTGTTCATTCCGAAATCCATTGCAGTCTTGATGATAAGATCCGTAAGCAGCCAGAGAACAGTCTGCTTACCCTTGGGTCTTATGGTATCCTTACCAACCATGCATCTGAACAGTATGATCATGGCGATGACCGCGATCCAAGTAACGATGATCGCATCAGTAAGAACTACAGGTATGCTCTGGATATCAAAGAAGGTGTGCTGCCACTGCAGTATGCCGTGGTTGATCTCCTCTCCTATATCGCCGATCTGGAATCGTTCTCCGAGTTGTCTGAGGAATGATTCCCAGAACTCGGCAAACCAATTGCCGCCGGCTAGTTGAATAGCAATCATAACTCTCCTCCTTATACCCGTACATTTTACTCTTATA